>ERZ772961.301-NODE-301-length-21391-cov-7.676556_pt1 | contig 21391 bp, 18 predicted proteins | sample MGYA00580677_ERZ772961 | MGnify/ENA primary metagenome ERZ772961 (study PRJEB29015, sample SAMEA2738088) | human oral metagenome | biome: human oral; feature: human-associated habitat; material: saliva | place: China | collected 2227 ... | reverse complement strand
GGTACTCGTCGGCCAGGTCGTCCGGGCACGTCCAGTCGAAGGTCAGGTTCGTGAAGGGGCACTGGCTGCCCCAGCGCGAGGGCACGTTCAGGTTGTAGATGAGCTCCTGCATGCACTGCACGACCTCCTCGTACTCCATGTTGTCCAGGCGCACGAAGGGGGCCATGTAGGTGTCGAAGGAGGAGAACGCCTGGGCACCCGCCCACTCATTCTGGAGGGTTCCGAGGAAGTTGACGATCTGCCCGCAGGCCGAGGAGAAGTGGCGCGGCGGGGCCGAGGCAATTGCGCCGCCCACTCCGTTGAAGCCCTCCTGAATGAGGCGCTTGAGGGACCAGCCGGCGCAGTATCCGGCGAACATGTCGAGGTCGTGGATGTGATAGTCGCCCTCGCGGTGCGGGGCACCGATCTCAGGCGTGTAGACGTGCTCAAGCCAGTAGTTGGCGACGATCTTGCCTGCTGAATTCAGGATCAGGCCGCCGAGCGAATACCCCTGGTTTGCGTTGGCGTTGACTCGCCAATCGGAGCGGTCGAGGTATTCCTCCACGGTTGCAATGGCGTCAACGTCGTAGCGGGGTGCGGTCATGGTTCCTGTCCTGTCTTGATTTTGATTCTGTGCGCTGCGCGGGTGCTGTGTGCGCTATAGCGGTTTCTGCTGCTGGGCTATGTGGACATTGCGGTGCCCGGCAGTCTCGACTGCGGGCGGCGGGAGCGAAGGTACTGCTGTCGCTCAAGGCGTGTTCGACACGTCGTGGACGGCATGCCCTTGCGGGGCGAGGCCGTAGCACTGTGCGTGGAGGCGCTACCCTCCGCCCGGCGCGCGCCATCCCCAGACATGGAGGGGCAGACACGCCGCACACTAGATGTAGTGTTTAAGCCGAACGGTTAACACTATATCTAGTGTCATTCGTCCGTCAGAAATGAGGCGCGCGGGAGGCGTAGTTCCCCTGGTCACGACGCTGATTCGCAATGACTTTTCGAGGACCAACGTCCCATTGCGCCGCACTCTCCCCGCTGACACAAGCTGATTCACATAGCGAGGCCGCGACCGGAAAACCCGGCCACGGCCTCGTCGATAAAGCGGACCTAATCAGACCAAGAAGGGCAGTTTCTTCACCAGGCCCAAGCCCTTCCACCAAGTGCCCAGACCGATTGTGTCGCCCGCGTTGGTCAGGGGGACGAGGATGAGGACGAGCGTGTACACCAGGTGCTCGTTGACGACCGGGTTGAGGGAACCCCACACCCACGGCGCGACGGCCGCGTACATGAAGCCCAGCATGACGACGCCCGCGAGCGCCGCCAGGCGCGTCCCGATACCGAGCACCATCGCCACCCCGATGCCAAGCAGGCCCAGCATGAACACCCAGTCGGTCGCAGGTACAGCGAGGGACTCGAAGAAGGAAGCCAGGGGCTTGCCGGTGGTGGCTCCCGTCAGGTAGCTCTGCGCGGGCGTTCCGCCGTTGATCCACGCGCGCGACGGACCCGTGGAATAGTGCAGGCCGAAGGTCTTGTCCAGGAAGGACCACAGGAACACGAAGCCGACCGCGAGGCGCAGCAGGCCAAGGATGAGGCGCGCCGGCGTGGACGTAACGACAGTGGAGGCGGGGGCCATGGTGGTTCTTTCACGAGGCAACAACGGACTCCGCCATTATCCCAGGAGCGCGGCCTCGGCGGCGTCCGGACATGCAGACAGTCCACCCGCGAGCAGCCCAACTAGGGTGCCTGGGGGCGGCGGCAGGGCCTGGCCGGGCTTCGAGATCGACCACTCCGAGCCGCAGGCTCGCGTGTGGCGATCTCGCGGGCGGGCCGCCGCCCCCAGGCACCACACGTAGACGGCAGCGATTATTCGCCTGCGAGGCGGTCGACCTCGTGGATGATGAGGCCACAGATGGCGCTAACCCACGCGATAGCGGCGACACCGAGGACGCGCGAGCGCCAGGGGCGGATTTCCAGAAAGTACTCGAAGCCGTAGCCGGAGCCAGGTGCAGCGGCGGACATGCTAAACCCCCACATGGCGGCAATCGTCGCGACGATGGCGATGACAACGAGTGTCATGCACACCCAGACCATGATGCGCTGAACTTTGATGCCGTGTCGGGGTCGCCGCTCGATGGGTGAGAGGGCGAGCGCCCACGCGCCGGCGATGAGCGCGGCGGTGATGGCGTCGGAGGGGCGGTGCCAGCCTTCCATCATGACGGACACGCTCATGAGGGAGGTCCATGCCCATCCGATCCATGCGGAGGGGCCGCGGAACCATTGGGGTGCGACGACGATGAGGGCGAGGGAGAGGGTGACGGCGACGGTCGCGTGGCCGGATGGCAGGGAGTTGACGACGCCGGTGGTCACGCCGAGGCTGGGCCGGGTGAGGACGTAGTCCTTGAGAATTTGGGTGGTGACGTTGGCTCCGACAACCGCGCCGAGGGCCCGCCCGGCCAGTGTGGCTCGACGCCTGGCGGCCGCGACGATGGCGACGAGGACACCGATGCCGACCAGGACAGGCACGGACACAAGGCCAGTGATGAGGGTGGAGAATTCCTCATACTGTCTGGCTGAGCGCATCATGCCTTCCATGAGGATCGTATCGATCACCTGTCCGTACGAGGTACTCAGCACGCCATAGCTAATGAATGCGGTAAGCGAGAGACAGGCGGTAACTCCGGCGATACGTCGGGCCAGTTTGTGCCGGTACCATCTGTCGGCACTGAGGGGACGAGGCATGGGTTCGGTCCCGTTGTCGTCCGTGCTCGCGCTGCGGCTGGTTGTGGTGTGTGCGCGGGCGGGGCGTTCCTTGGTGGAGACGCTGGATGAGGCGGATGTGCGGGTTTTATTTCCCGCTGTTTTCTGCCGGTTTGTCGCGCTCTTCTGGGGGTCTTTGTCGTTGCCGGATGTGCACGAACCGGAGCGGGTGCGGGGCTGAACGGGGCGTGATCCTCGGGTGTAAGACTCGTCGACGGTAGGGTCGGAGGGCAGGGCAGAATTGGGGTCGTCCATCCTATCCTCCGTTCGCGTTGATGCAATCATTCAGGTACACACTGTAGTGGAGTGTGGCGCAAAATCGCGGATTGGTGGTGGGTCACATGCGGGTTGGAGACATGTTTCAAAGCTGGGATCAGGGAGGATGGGGCCTGACCTGTTGCCCCACCACAACCTCATCACAAGCATTTTCGTGGCTCTGGGCTGCGCTCACAGCGCACGAAGATGGGCGCGCGCGTGACGGGGGCCTCGGTTAGAGTGGGTGTGTCCGATTCTGCACGTTTACGTCAGGAGTTGTCAGTGGCCACTTCTTCACCTGTGAGCACCGATCGCATTCGAGATCTGTTGCGCTCTCGTGACGTGCGTTTCGGCGATTACAACGAGGGTGAGTTGGCGTATCTGACGCCGAACGCCGCGTTTTTCTGGAACGCGACGAATCCTCAGATCCTGCAGCTGCGCGCACAGTGGCGGGGCATCGCCCGCACGCCGGAGCAGTTCGGGGAGCTGGCCCGCGAGGTGGCGACCTGCAATTCGACGCGCACGGGTCCGAAGGCATACGTGGCTCCGCTCGAAGATGGCACGCAGTACGGCCTGATCGCAGAGTGCAACATCGTTGTGCTGTCCGGATTGACGCAGGCGCAGCTGGATCATTTCTTTGAAACGTCTATGTCGATGATCATGGGTTTCTTCGCGGATCTTGAGGTGACGCTGCCTGGGTTCGTGGGTTGGGTCAGCGAGAGCGCGGAGGCGCAGCGATGAACGTTCCTTTTGTGGTTCCTGAGGACGATACGACGCCTTACCCGGCTGACTTTGAGCGCGTGGTGGCGTGTGTTCGCGAGATGGGCTACGCCTTGGACATCATTGAGGAGGGGCGCGCTGGCGGCGCAATCTTCGACCGCGTTCCTTTCCTGGTGTCGTTTGATGCGGCGGGGCGTTTCCTGTCGATTCGCGCCCTGTGGGAGCCGGACATTCCGGCGGAGACCGGCGAGCAGGCAATGTTCGCGACGGCCGATAACTGGAATCGTGAGAAGTACTTCCCGACGGTCTACACGGCGACGACTCCCGAGGGGAAGCTGGGCGTGTACGCGGATTTCGTGGTGGACACGAAGCCAGGCCTGTCGAACAATCAGTTGCGCGACGTGATTGCGTCGGGTATTTCGACGGGCATTGCGGCGATGGAGTACGTGAAGGAGTCGGCCTCCGAGGCCCTGGGGTGGGTGAACCCGGACTCGGATGAGCGCTGACCGCTCGTCGTCCTTCTCACACGAGGCCGGGGCGGGTTCACGCGAGCACGCGCGGTTAGCCCCGGGCATGGGGTCGTCGGTGCCCTCTCGGGGTGAGGCGGGCGATCAGGCGCGACCGAGCACCACTGGTGCACCTGCTCTCCCTTCTTCTCCCTCCCCCGCTGACCTGCTGGCGGTGTTGGAGCGCTTGAGCGCCGGGGATGACCGACTGCTCGGCCACGTGACGCTGGCGGGGCGTTCGGGGCGGATCGCGCAGTGGCCGCAGTGGGTCTCACCCGCGGTCGTGGACGCGTGGGCGCGCCAGGGCGTGGAGCGCCCGTGGATTCATCAGCGCGAGGCCATGGATGCCCTGCGCGAGGGCCGCGACGTCGTGCTTGCGACGGGCACGGGGTCCGGCAAGTCTCTGGCTGCGTGGACACCGATCCTCTCCGACCTGGTGGAGGCCGAGGATTCGTCGCGTATTTCCGCGATCCACCGCCGCCCGACGGCCCTGTACCTGGCTCCGACGAAGGCTCTGGCGGCGGATCAGCTGGCCTCACTCATGGCGCTTCTTGGCCAGACCGACGCACCGACCGACGCACTGGGGAGAGCGGACCCGGAAGGAGGCCACCGCCTCGTCGATGAGAGGCTGCGCCGCGTGCGCGCGGCGACCGTGGACGGGGACACGCCGCGCGAGGCGAAGGAATGGGCGCGGGCGGGCGCTGACCTGATCCTGTCGAACCCGGATTTCCTGCACTACGTGATGCTGCCGTCGCACCAGCGCTGGTCGCGTTTTTTGGCGTCGCTGCGCCTCATCGTCATCGACGAGGCCCACCATTGGCGCGGCGTGACTGGCTCGCATATCGCGCTGGTCGTGCGCCGTCTGCTGCGCGTCGCCCACCACCTGGGGGCGGATCCGCGCGTGGTCATGCTCAGCGCGACGGTGCGCGACGCGGCGTCGGTGGGGCGCGCGCTGACGGGGCGCGACGCTGTTGCGATCACCGAGGACGGCTCACCGGCGGGTGCGCACGAGCTGGTCCTGTGGCAGGGCGCGATCATGGCCGACGAGTCCGAGGTCGACATTTCCTCGTTCCTGGCAGCCCTCGACGCGCCTCCCGGCACGGCCACGCTCAAGGTCCCGGTCGTGCGGCGCAGCGCCGGGGTCGAGGCCGCGAACCTGGCCGCCGCCTTCATCGAGGAGGGCGCGCGCCTGCTCACCTTCGTACGCTCACGCGCGGGGGCCGAGGCCGTGGCCGCTCAGGTACGCGACCGCCTCTCGGCGCGTGGTTCGGCGAACGCGGGACGGGTGGGCGCATATCGCGGCGGCTACCTGCCCGAGGAGCGTCGCGCGCTTGAGGAGGCGATCCGCACGGGAGAAATACGGGCGCTCGCCACGACGTCGGCGCTCGAGATGGGCCTGGACATCTCTGGGCTAGACGCGACGATCACGGTCGGCTGGCCGGGCACGCGCGCGTCCCTGCGCCAGCAGATCGGGCGCGCGGGTCGCGCGGGCGCTCCGGGCACCTCCGTTCTCATCGCCTCTGACAACCCGCTGGATGCGTACCTGGTGCGCCACCCGGAACACATCATCGGCGAGGTCGAGGCCTCCGTCATCGACCCATCTAATCCGTGGGTGCTGGCCCCGCACGTCGCCGCCGCAGCCGCCGAAATACCGATCATGCCGTCCGATATCACCTACTTTGGCATGGAACTGCGCGGTGTCGTTGGGCGGCTGGTCGCCGACGGCTACCTCAAGCGCAGGCCCGCCGGATTCTTCTGGGACGCCACCCGGCCCGAACGCCCCAGCGACCTCACCGACCTGCGCGGCGCCGCCAGGGACGTCCAGATCGTCGACGCGGCCACCGGCACCGTCATCGGCACGATCGACCAGGCTTCCGCCGACGCCCATGTCTTCCCCGGCGCCATCTACATCCACCAGGGGCGCACCTTCCACGTCCTCGCTCTTAACTCCCTCACCACGCCCACCGCTCCCGCCTCCCAGGGGTGGCCGCGCGCACTCCTACCCGAGGCCGGGGGCGGCACCCGGGGAATCGGCCACCCGGAGAGCAGGGAGCGGGAGGAGGCCCAGGCCTCGTCGATCATCATCCCGCCCGCGCGGGTCGATGACGCGCGCGTCGCCCTGGTCGAGGAGGTGCGCACTCCCCTGCGCACGCGCTCGGCGACCCACACGAGCGTCGAGGTGTGCGCCATCGAGGAGACGTACGTGTGCGGGGATGGAACGGTCACATGGCATCACGGGCCGACGAACGTGTCGACGCGAGTCACCGACTACGACCTGCTGCGCCTGCCCGGTCTCGAGTTCATCCGCAACATCGAGCTATTCCTGCCCACCCACACGCTGCCCACGAAGTCCACGTGGTTCACCCTCACCCCCACCGCGCTGGCCGCGATGGGGATCGAGGCCGCGGACCTGGCGGGCACACTGCACGCCACCGAGCATGCGATGATCGGGATCCTGCCCATCATCGCCACCTGCGACCGCTGGGACCTCGGCGGCCTGTCCACCGAGCTGCACGACGACACGGGCGCACCCACCGTCTTTATCCACGACGCGTTCCGAGGCGGCGCCGGGCACGTGCTCGCCGGCTTTCACAGCGCCCGGTCGTGGGTGGCCGCCACCCTCGAGGCAGTCTCCTCCTGCGACTGCGAGTCCGGGTGCCCGCGCTGCGTCCAGTCACCCAAGTGCGGCAACGGGAACGAGCCCCTGTCCAAACAGGGTGCGATCACGCTACTTACCTATTTACTGGAGCGAGCACCGGGGGCGTAATGCGGCACCGTCATATGACTTGTTTTCTTGAACACCTGGTCATATGCTGATCAGCGTCTCATTTTGTTCCGCAGGACACGTGTTTGGCGGACTCGCTACGCAGGAGGTGCGCCGTGGTTGACGTCGCTTTCGATTCCAACAAGCATGCCCAAACTCGGCAGGACGTCGAGCACGGGGGGGGCGGCAATAGCCTCCAGCTCCGAAGCAATCGCCCGCCTTACGGACGGACAAAACGAGCGCTTTTGGACCGATGAAGCAGGCCCTCAAGCGCTTCGGAACGCCTTCATCGCCTTCCTCGGCGCATACGACAAAATTGCCGCTACCGAGCGCGACACTCTCCGCTCCTTTGGACGCAATGTCGATCAAGCGATCGAGGATTTCGCTGCCCTCGAGCAGGCGACGGGAGACGAGCTGAAGGCACTTCGTGAATCGATGGGGGACCCATCGGTCTACACGTCACCGACACCCACCCCTTCGACGAGTCCCTCCGGGTCACCTGCCGGGGGATCAGCACCAAGTCCCGATCCCGCGACGACGGCTGGCACCAACGGTGCGCCCACCCAGGAAGCACAGACCGAGTTCTAACCCGAGACGCACGATAGGAGACAGACCATGGTGAGCAGCCCCATGTACGACCGCCTCATGAAGTTCGTTGAAGGAGTCGCCGAATCCCGCAAGCTCAGCGGCTACGATCTCGAACATTCCACGATCATTGCCGGAATGGGCATGATGAGCGCCAGCGTGTCCCACTTCAAGGAATACCAGGGCTTCGAGGGACAAACGGGCGAGGCCATTGACGGCTGGATCAATCAGACGCAGAAACGCTACAGCAGCGAACGACAGGGGTACGTGACCGGCACCGAGCACTACGTCGAGGGCCGACGCCTGCTCATGCACGCCGCCGAGGATGCAAAGCTCCTGTCCCCCACGCTCCTGGACAAGGCCACCGAATCAATGCGGGGACTTGCTCAGGTCGTCATTCCTGTCACGAAGCGCCTGGGGCCTTTCGGAGAGCCCATCACCACGATCGCCACGACCGGCGCTGCCTACGTGGATGCAATCGAGGCCCAGGCAAACGCGCAGCGCGAGGCCGCAGCCACGGCGATCCTGCAGCGTGTGAACGACGAGGCGCAGAAGCTCGCCGACCAGTTGCAGGCACATACTGAGCAGGTTGAGGAATTCGCTTCGGGGAATCCAGACATCAAATTACCTCCCCAGAACGGTCCTTCAACTCCTTCTGTCAGCGATCAGCTGAACCAAGGCAACATGTGGGTCTCTCCCCACGAAGCAGGTGTGTACGGGGCCAGCCGCGATGACGACTACGGCCGTTCTGACCTTCGGGGTCAAGGATCGGGTCTGTACGCGGACGGATATGACGAGGGCGGTCCAATCAGCGACCGCGTCATGTCCTCGAGGCGTGTTCCGAACCAATACATCTCCGAAGGAGAGCTTGGATCTCGTCTCAATCCCATCACCGATCCACAGGACCTGATGGATATCGACCTGCTGCACACGCGCGTGAACGGCGACCGTCACGCGAACGGCGTCATCGGCGGTCATACCCCGGCTTCCCCCGTCGATCGCGATCACCCCCTGTGGCGCCTCAACGGTGGCCCTGCTGCCGAATCGTCGACGGCTGGTCGCCTCGGCGGCGCCGCTATGCTCGGCGGCGCCGGTATGCTCGGCGCAGGGGCACTGGGCCTTCGCGGGTCCGCTCGCTTGGGTTCTGCCGCGTCCAGCATGGGACGAGCCGGAGGAGCGGGAGTCGGAGGTTCGGCTGCTTCAGCTGCCCTGCGTACCGGCTCCTACTCCGGTGCCGGATTCGGCAAGTACACGCCGCCAGCTCCTGCGGGCGCAACGGGGGCTGGTGCCAACGGAACCTCTGGAGTGACGGGCATGTCGGGGGCGTCCAGCGGCGCGAATGGCGCCGGAAGCACCACAGCCGGTGGTCGCGCCCAGGGAGCCGGCGGCTTCATGGGCGCTGGCGGTGCTGGCGCGGGAGGCAAGAAGGACGAGAAGAAGGCCCAGCGACGCCGCTACACTCCATTCCGCTTCGAGGATGACGATGAGCTGCCCGAGGGCTACGTGAACCCCCTGTCGCAGACCTACGGGTCCGATAAGGACATCGCCCCTGTACCTCGCAAGGACGACGGATGGGATCCCCGCCAATGGTGACACACACGAACAGCACGGCGCGCCTGCTCGGCGTCGCGGCCTCGGCCCTGGCGCTCACTGTGGGGACCACGGCACTACCCTCCGGCCCGGCCCATGCGGCGGACACCATCACAGCCGCCGACCAGCCCTATTTCGCGTACTACCACCTCGACCAGGCGCGCGCGAAAGGCTACACCGGAAAGGGAGTTACAATCGCCATCCTGGACGGCGAGGTCGACACCAGCGCGCCCGAGCTGGCGGGGGCCGACATCACCGACAAGACGCCCTGCACGGTGACTTCGTCCGTGCGCACCAAAACCCATGGCACTGCCATGGCATCCCTCCTCGTGGCACACGACTACGGCATCGCTCCCGATGCCAAAATCCTCTCATATCGCTTAGTTTTTTCCGATGACTCAGCCGGTTCAGATTGTTCGAGCGGCTCTGGCATTGACAAGAATGAACCCTCATCGCTGATCAATACCGCAATCAACGATGGCGCTCAGATCATTAGCATTTCATCCTCATATGCAGGCGGAAGTAATGCTCTCAAGTGGGCGATAGCACGAGCAATGTCCCAGGGCATCATCATCGCCGCCGCTGCTGGCAATGATGCAAAGAACGAAACGGACGTCACCTACGAAAAGTGGTCCGGTGTCATCGGCGTAACTGCCATCGATGTCAACGGAAACCGCCAGGATTACTCCTCGTGGGGCGAAGGCGTCGTCAGCGCAGCTGTAGGAGGACCTGTAAAAATTCGTGATTATTCCAGTGGGGAACTTGTAACCACCAGCGGCACATCAGCTTCGACTCCCCTCGTCGCTGGCTCTCTCGCGCTCGCCCGCCAGAAGTGGCCCCAGGCCACCACGAATCAGCTCCTGCAGCTCCTCATTCACACGGGGACCAACCCGGACCACACATGGAATAAGTACACGGGCTACGGCGGCGTCGCACCCGGGGCGATGGTCAACACGGACCCCAGCCAGTATCCGGACGAGAATCCTCTGGCGACCAAGGAGGGCGGCTCCAGTCCGACGCCTGACGAGGTTAAGCAGTACACCGACGGTGTGGTCTCCCCCTTTGAGATCGCCTACGACAACTCCTACGTATACCGGGGTCTGGACGAGAACAAGATCGGCGACAGCCGAAACCCCTACCCCACTCACCTGGGGACCAGCCCGCGCTACCACGGTAAGTAAGCCGACGGGGACGCGGGGCATCGGCGCACGTCGAAGGATGCCGGGCACCGCGCATCCGGGGTTATAGGACACTACGCGTCGCTGCGTGGCGCTGGTTGTTGCTGTGTGGCACCGCGGGTTTCTGGGCGCAGCCCGGCCTTCCGCTCTCTCCGGCGCCGCGTCCAGGCCCTGCGGTCCCTCCGACGCCCTCCACGCCGGCGGGGCCTTCGCGCCACTGGGGCCTTCGCGGCTGATGTTGCTCGGTGCGTTGCCCTGATGCCCAGCTATGGCTGCCAACCTGCACTTTCGCACGTAATTCCTCGATGACTCATTCAAACATCGAATTTACATCGTTGGAATTGCAACGTTTTTGTGGCATCTCGAAAAATGACCGCGATAAATTACGTGCGAAATTTGGCTGGCGGTGGCGTCGCCATCGCCCACTTCCGCCAGGCCCTGCCGCCCACGGGTGCCGCAGCCCGCGTGCACCGCAGCCAGGCCCTGCGGTCCCTCCGGCGCCCTCCACACCGATGGTGGTGGGGGGTTTTTGCAGCATTAGAAGCTGGCTGTCGGCGTGTCACCGGCGTGTCATGGTTCTAATGACGCCATTTCCCCCGTTTGGTGGCAGTCCGAGCGTGGCTTTGGTTGGTGTGGTGCCCAAAGTGCAGACCGCCTCGGCGAAAAACGCGGAAATCGGGGTGTTGTGGGCGAGGTGGTCTGCGTTTTGGGCACAACGGTGTCTGTCGTGGAGTGCTGCTTGCACGCGAACCCCTGAACATGCACATTAACCCCTTGATACGCACGTAAACCCGTAGACATGCGCCTGGGCGGGGCTGCCCACGCTCGGCGCACGGAACGCACCAGCACAAACTCGAAGGGGCCGGCCATAAGGCCGACCCCTTCGAGTATCCCATCAACACAGTGCAAGTCTTCCGATGCGCTCCCTTTCTTGGCTCACCCTTTGTGGGTGTCGCCCTTGGCTTGATGACTATTAATGTACGGACCCCACCTGTGGGAACCATTGAACGAACCTGGCAATTTCCTGTGAATTTTTCACTCGCCCGGTCCGGCGCGCGCCCGAGCGCTCACATTCGTTGAAATACCAGCGATTCTGACTGGCTGCGTGAGGACCACCAGGCAGTCGAGATCGCGCACCTCGCAGGACTGAACACCCACGCCATTCGCTGCAGCGACAGCGGAGGCCACCCCGCACGGCCGCTCCCCCACATCCTCCCAGCCAGACAAAGCCGACTGCTCTGCCCCAGCCAGTGCCGCCAGGTCGGCGATGGCCTGCAGGCGCACCCGCTCGCGGTGGGCGACGCCGACCCCGCCGAGGACCACCGCAATCGCGACGGCCAAGACGATGAGCCCCACGGAATTGATGGTCCCGGAACCTTCCTCGTCGGAACGTTCGCAGGTACACCCATCCGCGACAGGCCCACCTCGGGAGGCAACCAAGCGCCGGGCCCGCCGTCCCGGCGTCACGGCAGGTCCCCCTCGTCGATGGTGGTCACCGAGCATCGGGCGACGCCCCCGACCCAGCCGGCCGCCCCGCGGTAGGGGGCGGTGCCGGTGACGCTCACCCATCCGCCGGAGCGCGCGACCGCGTAGGATCCGGGCGGGTAGGCGGCCGAGGCAACTCCCTGCGGGTCGGCCTGTCCGATGGAGGCGGCCCGCGCGCCCTCGCGCACCGCCTGGCACAGGGACGCTCCCGTCATCCCGGCCTGCGCTGCGGCGACTATGACGCCGACGACGAGGGTGACGGCGACGAAGCCGATGGCGTGTTCGACGGTGACGTATCCGCTCTCGTCACTGCTCATCGGGTGTTGAGCGCCTCCTGGATGATGGATTCGAGGGCGGCGCGCACGCTGTCCGATTTGAGGATCACGATGAGCAGGCCAGCGAATCCGGCGGCGGCAATGGTCCCGATCGCGTACTCAACGGTGGTCGCGCCCTCCTCGGGGTCTCGCCCCTCGGTGGGCTCGGCCGTGGTCCAGGGTCGCAGGGCCCGAGCGCCCTCCTGCACGGCCGCCATCGCGATGAGCTGGGCGCGCGTGGCTGCGCAGTCGATTCTGTCGATGATCGTCATTGATCTATCCTTTCTTCCTTCGCGCGCGGTCGCGCGCAAGGCCAGTGTGCGCGGGGGTAGTCCCACGTTTCCACGCGGATTCAAACCCCTGTGGATAACCTGCGAGGCCCCGCAACCCCTGTGGATAACCCGCCTACGCACCGATTCCTCCCACGAGGTGCGCGAGCAGGGGTGCGATGCCCAGGGTTAGGAACGCGGGCAGGAAGAAGGCGCCGAGCGGTCCAACGAGGCGGACGCTCAGCTCCTCGGCCTGTGCCTTCGCGTCGACGAGGCGCGAGCGACGCTCCCACGCGGCGCTGCGCGCGAGCATCGTGTCCGGGGCGGTTCCGCTGGTCCACGAGGCCTCGAGCGCGTCGCGCAGGGGACGACTCCACTCGGGGGTGTCCTCCCAGGCGTCCGCCCAGGTCGCCCCGAGCCGCAGCGAGGCGGCGGCCCACGACAGTGTCTCGGTGGCGCAGGCCTCGGCCAACGCATCGAGGGCACGGGGGATGGCCGCGCCGCAGGCCAGGGCGGAGGCGACGAGGTCACAGGCGAGCGCGCCATCCACACCCTCCTCGATACGCCGGCACCGGGCGAGGATCCGCCGACACGAGGCTACCCCCGCCGCCCACGCGGCCACACCGACGAAGGCACATATCCGCCCCGCTGCGCCTCCCGTGTAGAACTGCCAGGGCGAGGCCCCGAGCGCGAGCGCAGACGCGACCCCGACGAGCGGAAGAGCCGCAAGGACGCGCGCGGACATGAGCGGGCCGGCGGCGGCGACGCGACGCGCCTCCTCGAGCGCCTGCGCGTCGTCGATGGTGCCGCAGATCGCGTCGAGCACGTCGGCGAGCGGAGCGCCGAGGCCGTGGCTGAATCGGCAGGCGAGGGCGACGGATGCGGCGCTCACGCGGGCTGCGGCCGCTCCCGGTGCCCTTTCTGCTCGACGCAGGGAGCGCCAGCGCGTCGGCGGGCGCGCCCACTCGTCTAGGACGGCAGGGTAGGAATCGTCCGTGCCGACGCTCCCTCCCGCGTCGATGCGCGCCAACGCGAGGCCCCAGGCGGCGGCAGTGGGGGCTCCCGCGCGCAGGCGCGTCGCAACCTCAGCGACGAGGAGGGAAAGCTCGCGCGGGGTGGGCGGGCCCTGCGCACGGCCGCGGTGGCGCGCAGATCGCTCCTTCCCGTGACATATCCGAACCCACCACCCCCGGGCCTCGCGATCCGGGCTACGCACGCGCGTCGGCCGCGCCCACGCTCGCACGCTACGCTTCTCACGCACTCCCCGAAACATGGCCAGACAACACTGCAAACACAATGCAAATGTGCATATAGCGAACACGCTGACCGCCGCCACCTCGCCGAGGCCAAGGCAGTCCACGAACGCATCCCAGCCCGCCCTCATAGCCCGACCCTTCGGGCGAGGGAGGCCCAGGCCTCGTGCGTGGTGACGCAGCCATCGGGGGTGGCGCTGAGCGCGAGTGCGCACTCGAGTGGACCGCGAGCGCGCGTGAGGACCCCGACCTCGGACACCCAGCGGTGCCCATCTGCGCCGCGCCGCAGGTGGAGGACGGCGTCGATGGCGCTGGCGGCCTGGGCGGCGACGGCACTTTCGCTCATGGCGGCGAGCGCTCCGAGGGCAGCAAGCCGAGCGGGCACATCGCGCGCCCCGTTGGCGTGGATCGTTGCCCATCCGCCGTCGTGCCCGGTGTTGAGGGCGGTGAGGACGTCGCGCACTTCGGGGCCTCGACACTCTCCGAGGACGAGGCGGTCGGGGCGCATGCGCATGGCCGCGCGCACGAGGTCGGAGAGGGTGACCGCGCCCCTCCCCTCGACGTTGGGGGCGCGCTCGATGAGGTGCACGCAGTGGGGGTGGGCGGGCGCGATTTCGGCGACCTCTTCGATGCAGACGATGCGCTCACCAGAGGAAACAAGGGAGAGCGCGGCACTCAGGAGCGTTGTTTTCCCGCTTCCGGTCGCCCCGCTGACGAGGACGTTGGCGCGCGAGGCGACAAGGGAGCGCAGGAGCGTCCCCACCGCGCCGGGCAGCGTCCCGCAGTCCTCAAGATCCGCGACGCCCAGCCGACGGGTGCCGAGGACGCGCAGGGAGATGAGGGTGCCCGATCCCGACACCGGGGAGAGGACCGCGTGCAGGCGCACGCCCCCGGGCAGGGTGCCGTCCGCGATGGGGCGCGCGTCATCCAGACGCACGCCGCACGCGCTCGCGAGGCGTATGGCGACGCGGCGAGCATCGGCCTCGTCTCGCATGCCGGCATCCACGCGCACAAGGCCGCCTCCTCGGTCGGCCCACGCCTGGGTACCGTTGATGAGAACGTCGGTGACGGCTGGGTCGTCGAGGAGGCGCGCGAGGGGCGGGTCCATGCCCCGTTGCCGGGCGCGCAGGGTCTCCAGCGTGGAGGCGACCGCAACTGCTCCGCAGCCGGGCGACGCGCACGCGGCGGCCGCACGGGCTGGGTCCTCACCGCGGGCAAGTAGGCGCAGAGCGTCACGCATGGCGCGCCTCGATCACGAGCGGCTCGCCGGGTGGTCGCGCAGCCCCACCTGCACTCATGGAGGAAACGGATTCGAGGGCGCGCATGAGCGCGCGCAGATTCCGACCGGGGCGAGTGGGGGCGCGCAGGATGGGCCCGGGGGCACACTCGCGCACACCGGCCCCCCATCGTTCACCAGCACACACAAGCGTGATCGCGGAGCATGGAGGGGGAATCTCCGCGCATGTCGCCGACAGCGCAGCGGCTCCCTCCAGGTCCCCGTGGGTGACCAGGACGAGCGCGTCGGCGTGGATCGCGGACACGCACCGGGCGGCCCGCTCGTCCCATCGGCCCGCATCCACGACGAGGGGCGCATCGAGGGATCGGCACACCGCAACCACGCGGGGATCGTCGGCGGCGGCACCTCCTCGGCAGTCCCCAACGAGGGCACGCACTCCCCCAACGACGGGCAGGTGATCGCGCAGCGACGGCAGATACGAGTCCTCGGAGGCATCCAGATCCGCCCACCGCACGCCGGGAACGTCGTGGTCACCCGCGAGCGCAACCCCGGGGACGGACCCGGACGCGTCGACGACGACCGCGTCTCCCACCCCCGCTCGGCGCTCCCCGCGCCGCCCACCCCATCGGATACCCCGACGACGCCCACGCTCGCGGGCCACAAGCCGCACAACTCCGGTCACCCCAACCCCTCCGGCGATCCCAGCGACCACCCACAGCGCACCCGATCGGCGCGTGCGGGAGGATGCCTCGGCGATGAGGGAGACGAGGAGCGCGGTGTCCCCCGGCAGCCTCACCTGACCGCCCTGCCCGACACGCACGCAGGGCACTCCCTCGGGCACGGGAGCCGATGCTGAGGCGAGAATCAACGTGGCCTGGCCCGGGTTCGAGCACACGTGCGCTCCCGCGAGCAGCGCGGCATCCCGCGCGCCGTCGAGGTCGGGCGGGGCGAGGCCAACGAGAGCAACGGCGCCTCGGTTCGGGGTGACGTGGGCGTTCATAGGACGACGATGCGCCCGCAGCGCGCGGCCCGTCTACCCGCGGACGTGTCCCTGTGGACAACGCGAATCCGAGGTGCCACCCTGTGCATAGAGGGATCCGATGGAGGACCCCTGTGGATTGAGCCAACGCTGGAGTAGACGCAATGGTACGCGCGGCCTTTTTTGACCTGGATAAGACGATTCTGGACACGTCCTCGAACGTGGCGCTCTCTGGTCCCTTCATCGAGGCCGGCCTCATGAACCGGCGTACCGCCCTCACGTCCGTCCTGGTTCAGCTGCCCTACCTGCTCGCGGGAGCGGACGAGTCGCGCATGGACCAGATGGCGCAGACGCTGGGACGCATGGGGCGCGGTTGGAACGCGGCCTTCCTGGAGGCCACAGTCGAGGACGCACTCGAGCGCACAATCCAGCCCGTCTGCTACGCACAGGCGCTCGCGCGCATCGAGGCGCACAAGCGGGCAGGAGACGTCGTCGTCATCGCGTCTGCGTCGGTCGAGCAGGTGGTGCGTCCGATCGCCAAGATGCTGGGGGCTGACGAGGTCCTCGCCTCGCGCGCGGCGGTCGACGACGACGGGTGTTTCACGGGCGAGATCACGCACTTCAATCAGGCGCAAGGCAAGGCAGATGCCTGCGAGTCCCTCGCTCGCTCGCGCGGCTGGGACCTGTCAGAGTGCTCGGCGTACTCGGATTCGGTGTCAGACGCGCCGCTCCTACGCCTGGTCGGCCACCCCTACGCGGTCAACCCGGACCGCGCCCTGCGCGAGATGGCGCAGCGCGAAGGCTGGCCCACCCTCACCTTCACGTCTACCGTGCGCATCCTGCCGCGCGAGGTTCCCACGCCCGCGAAAGTCGCGGTTCCTTTCATCGCCGGCGTCGCCGTGGGCGCGGCGGCCTGCTCGCTCCTGCGCCGCTGAGAAACAGCCCTAGGAGAGGCGGCCCGCCTGCACGTGGCGGGCGACATCGCGCCCCACCTGGGCACCGTAGACGACTCCCGCGCAGTAGTGGATGATCCACCGGGCCAGGCCGGCCTCGTCGGCGCTCACCCACCCGGCGAGTTCGCGTCCCGCGCGCGCCGGGTCGAGCGCGTCGTAGGCAGCCGGCACACACACGCCGGTCGGGTCAACGCCTCGGGTGACGAGGATCCACCGCGCCAGTCCTCCCCCCACGACGGACGAGGCCGGATCAAAGACGCGCCGGAAACGGAAGTGGGCGGTCAGTGCGGCAGCGACGGCGAGGCCGGGCGCGTCGCAACGCGTGTAGGCGAGGGCGGGTGCGAGCAGGGAAGGGTCGGCGGGCACGGCGACGGACCGCGACTCGACGAGGCCGGCGGCGACGAGACCCGAGCAGGCATCCCTGTGCAATCCCGCGATCAGCGCGGGAAGGGGCGTGGGCGCGACGCGCGCTCCCCCCTGGGAGCGGGTGTTGAGCGCGGGGAAGCGCGAGGCGAGGTTCCACTGCGAGCGCCAGATCCCCAGCGCGAGCGCGGCCCCCGGGTCCGAGGCCGCTCCCCCATCGTCAGCCATGGACAGGGCTCGCACGTCGTCGACGCTTGTGCGAGCGCCCTCGATGATGGACAGGGCGGCGGCCTCGCGCACGGCTGCCTCCGCGCGCGCCTCCTCCCAGCCTCGGCGCAGTCCCTCGCTAAAACGTAGGTCGGCGAGAGCCGCGTGGGCCTCGTTCATGGCGGAGGCGACGTCGGGGCGGGCTGCTGCCGCGCACAACACGGCGGGTGCGGGGTCGACGAGGGCTTCGATACTCACCCCTCTACACTAGGGGCATGACGCTTTTGCAGCATCGAAACCTCTCCGCGCGCCTGCGCTCGGGGTTGTTCGCGTTTGTTTTCGCCCCGATCGCCCTGGTGTTCCTGGGGTCCTCGATGGTCGACGTTCAGGCGTTGGCCTCGGTCGGCCAGCCCCTGGCCTCGGTCGAGGGGCTCATCGGCATGGCGCTCGCGTCACTGCTGCTGGCCCTCATCGCCCTCAATTGCGAGGAGTCGAGTGCGGGAATGGTCGTGACCTTCGTGTGGTCGCTCGTCGTGGGGGCGGCCCAGTTCTTTGGCGTGGCGCGCCTTCCTTTTCTCATGAAGTCGTCCGTGGGTCCCGAGGACATCATCGCGGGCGTGTCCTGGTGCCTGTACCCGGTGTGTATGTCGCTCATGCTTGGCGCGTGCGCGCTGACAATCAAGTCGGTGCGGGTGCGCGCCGGCAAGAGCACGCGCGTGCCTCTGGCCCGCGTGCACCGCCACGGATTCGGCACGATGGTCGCGCTTCCGGCGGCGGTCGCGGCGGGGACGCTGATGGTCGCGGCGGCCCCCTCGGACACGACGAACGTCGCGGCCATGGGACTGGAGGGGATCACCGAGGGGTTCGAGCCAATGCACTGGCTCGCGCTCGGAGCGGGCGTCGCGTTCGCGGTGCTCGTCGTGAGCGCCCGCTGGTCGATCACGGGCACGCAGGTGGCGAGCTGGTTCATCCTAGTGCTCCCCACGTACGTGGTCCTGCCCGTGTGGGCATCGTTGACGGGCAACGTGATTGTCCCGGGATCATCCCTGCTGACGAAGATGGCGCTCGCGAGCCCGCCGCTGGCGGCACTCGGAATGGCGACCGGCTGCGCCTCGATGGGCGTCCTGTGGGCCCGCGTGCGGGCGCTCAAGAAGCTCGAGTCCGATGAGGATTCGGCAGCAAAAGAGAGGCCTGCCGAGGGCTAATGCGCGCAAGCGCTCACCCTGACCGTAATATGTGGGCAGATATAAGGAGGAAGCATGTCTGATAACGAGTTTGACGCCCAGCGCGACCGCGCCGAGGAGGCACCTGACAACCTGGTGCTGACCGGCGAGGAGATCGAGCTGCCCGGTGAGGATTCCGACGCGTCGGCGATCATCGGCGAGTCCAGCGAGCCCATCCACACGGGCGAAATCGAGGCAGTGGCAATCGGCGGCCTGACGGGCCGCGTGCCGGCCGCAGCGCCGCTCAAGCCGACGATCGAGGACAAGATCTCCACGGGCGAGCTGCCCGTCGTGTCCGCCCCCGAGGGCGATCTTCCGGTCGTTTCCTCCTCCGACGAGGCCGACTCCGCCCCCGAGCAGGAGCAGGCTGAGCAGGAGTCCCCCGCCGACGCTCCGGTCGCAGAGGCAACCGAGGAGCCCGAGACCACCGAAGAGTCCCCCTCTCATGAGGCTCCCGTCGAGGAAGCGACCGAGGAGCAGGCTCCCGCAGAGGACACCGCTTCCGATGAGCCCGCCCCCACCTCGTCGAACGAGGAGGGCGAGCAGCCCGAAGCCTCCGCGCACCAGGCGGAAGAAGCCGAGAATTCCTTTGCCTCCCTGCTTTCCTCCACGGACGACGCCACCGCGGACGAGACCGCCGAGGACGTGACCGAGGATCCGGAGCCCGCGCTCGCCCCCGTGATGACGCCCGCGCAGGCGGCCGCCGCCCTGAGCGAGGCGACCGACGAGGCGACCGACGAGGCTTCCGACGAGGCTTCCGACGAGGCCGAGGCGCCCTCCAGCGAGGATGAGCCCGCCGAGGGCGAGGCCGCCGCGGTTGGTGGCGCAGCCGCCGAAGCCTCCGCGCACTCGCTGTCCTCGCGCCGCTCGATGATTTTCGGCGACGACGAGGACCTCGCCTCCTCGATTCCCGCGGTCGTGGCCCAGGATGACGCTCCCGCCGAAACCCCCGCCGAGGAAGAGCCCACGGCCGAGGAGGAGACCCCCTTCACCGAGCCGACCGCCCAGCTGCCGACGCAGGACACCGAGGCCTCGTACTCCTTCGAGGATCAGGATGCCGCCGAGGCCGCACGCCCGCGCCGCCGCTCCCTGCTGGGTGAGGGCGACGAGGACAGCGAGGCCGCGACCCTGGCCGCCATCGCGTCGACCGCCGCGCTCGGCAGCAAGTCCGGCGCGACTTCGAGCCTGGACGACGAGCTCTTCTCCGCCGCCCCCGAGATCACGGAGATGCCCTCGCGCACGGGCGCGCACTGGCTGTCCTTCCTCCTCTTCCTGCTGCTCGTGCCCGCCGGCTGGTACCTGGCCGCCGACGCGGGTGCCCGCATGACTCTGGCGGACGCCGCCCCCATGTACACGGGCGTCGCGTCCATCCTGGCGCTGGGCGAGCTCCTGGGTGCGGTCCTCATCTCCGCAATCCTGTTTGTGACGGCGCGCCGCTCTTCGCTGGGTGCATGGCTGATGGGCCTGCTCACACTGGTCGTTGGCCTCCCGTGGGTCATGGCCCCCGGCATCACGAAAGCGTCGGTGCTGTCTACGCTCACCACGCTGACCAACACGGGCTCCCTGGGTGCGAACCTCTCGCACCACCTGCAGGCTTCCGGTTACTCCGGCCGCTTCGCACTGCTGGGTATCGCCCTCATTGGCCTGGCGTACGTGTCCCACTCGGCGCGCCGCACCGGCCGCGCCGAGGAGGCGCTGCGCGTCTCGCTGGAAGCCACCAACCCGGCGGGTGCCTTCTACTCCAAGCGCGCCCGTAAGAAGGCAGCGAAAGAAGCGGCCCGCAAGTGAAAACTCTGATTCCCGCCAGCGCGATCGAGCTTGAGGGTCCGTGGACCCATCGGCACGTGAGCGCTGGCGGCGCCGCATTCCACGTCGCTGACATGGGCGAGGGCATGGACCATGCGCTCGTCCTCCTGCACGGATTCCCCGAGCACTGGTGGGCATGGCGCGATGTCCTCCCCGCCCTCGCGGAGTCAACCTCGCGCGTGTTCGCCCTTGATTTGCGAGGCTTTGGCACCTCCGACCTGACGCGCGGAGACTGCGACCTGCAGCAGATGGCGAACGACGTGATCGGCGTTGTGCGCGCGCTCGGCGTGGCCTCGTTCTCCGTGGCCGGCATGGGAATCGGCGGCGCGGTTGCGTGGATGATCGGCGCCCTGGCCCCCCTCGAGCTGCGATCGGTGGCCGTCCTGTCGGCGCCGCATCCCCTCGGCGTGCAGCCCGTCATCGGTCGCGCGCCTTGGGCGGGTGGCCGCGTCCTGCAGGGTCGCCTCGCGCTGCCCACCGGGCGTGAGCACGCGCTGCGTTCTGGTTCTCTCGTGACGACCGTTTTCCGCGCGTGGGCCTCGCCCGGGAACGTGGACGACCTCGTCTCCCAGTCGGGCACGTACCGCGCCGCGCTGCGTCGCCCCTTCGCCGCGCACACCGCGCTACGCGGCCTGAGCGCGGCGCGCAAGATCTCGCGCGAGGAGCGACGCATCCTCTCCGAGCCGCTGCGCGTGCCCGTCCTGTCCCTGGTGGGGCGCGACGACGGGGCGTGGTCGGCGTTGGATCACGCGGCCGACGCCCAGTTCGTGGATGCGCCGCTGACGCAGATCGTCATTCGCGAGGCCGGGCACTTCCTCCCCGAAGAAGCGCCGCAGGCAGTGGCCGACGCTCTGTCAGAGCACGTCGGCGCACACGCCAAGTAGCCGACTTTTCATTAGACAGGTCACACAAAACGCGAAATGAAGCCCATTTCACCTGATAGATAGGGCATAATGGTGTGATGCGCGGTA
>ERZ772961.296-NODE-296-length-21533-cov-8.951951_pt1 | contig 21533 bp, 17 predicted proteins | sample MGYA00580677_ERZ772961 | MGnify/ENA primary metagenome ERZ772961 (study PRJEB29015, sample SAMEA2738088) | human oral metagenome | biome: human oral; feature: human-associated habitat; material: saliva | place: China | collected 2227 ... | reverse complement strand
TGGGAGTCGATGGCGGGCTGCAGGTTCGTCAGGTCGCAACGCTGATCGTTGTCGGAGACGTTCACCTCGGGGGCCTGGTTGCCCTCGTCGGGCACGCCGCTCTGGGGGCCGGCGCCGCTCTGGGCCGGCATGCCGCTCTGTGGAGAGGCGCTCGACGAATTGGACGAGGCCGTAGACCCCGCCTCGGGCTGGTTACCCTTCGGGGAGCAGGCGGCAATGCCCAGGACGAGGGCCGACAGGGAGGTCACGGCAAGAATGCGTCGCGTGTTGATCATGCGCCCATCCTATGAAGGAGAGCGCCGGGCGCACACCGCCACGCCGGGCGAGACCCAGGGGTGACAAGAGGCGCACCCGGGCGTGCCCGCCCACTGCGCCCCGGCCTCGTCGATGTCAGTGCGTGACGGGTTCGATCTCGACGGGGGCCACATCCATCTCAGCCAGCGGCACTACCCGATCCTTGCGCGCCACGTGGTAGCCCCACCACACGACTCCGAAGAGCGGCAGGCCGATGTAGGAGGACGCGACCTCCCAGACCTGACCATGAAGCACCGCTTCATAGTTCTGTCCGGCCATGACCACCAGGCACATGACAAAAGCGATGATCGGGCCTGCGGGGAAGAACGGCGAGCGATACGGCAGGTCCTCCAGGCGGTAGCCCTGCAGCAGGTAGGCGCGGCGGAAACGAATGTGACTCACCGCGATACCCAGCCACATGATGATGCCGGAAATACCGACGATATTCACCAGCCAGATGTACGCGTCGTTGAAGACCAGCTGCGTGAGGAAGCCAAGCGCCGCGGTCACCGTCGTCACGGCCATCGCGTAGGCGGGCACGCCCCCCTTGGTGACGCGCGCAAAGATCGCGGGCGCCTGGCGCTTGAGAGCCATCGAGTGCAGCATGCGCGAGGCCGCGTACAGGCCCGAGTTACCCGCGGACAGGATCGAGGTCAGGATGACCGCGTTCATGACGGCGGCCGCCGCACCGATGCCCATGCGTGCAAACACAAGCGTGAAGGGCGACTGCGCGATGTTGTTCGCCGAGTCATCGGCTGCGCTCAGCAGGCTCGGATCCGTGTACGGAAGCAGCGTGCCGATGACCGCGATGGCGCCGATATAGAAGAACATGATGCGCCAGAACACCGTGCGGATCGAACGCGGCACGTCCCTGCGCGGATTCTCGGATTCGCCCGCAGCCACGCCCACCAGCTCCGTGCCCTGGAAAGAGAAGCCAGCGATCATGAAGACTGCGATGACGCCCACGAAGCCGTTGTGGAAAGGCGCGTCCCCAATCGCCCAATTCGACAGGCCCGGAGAGTTTTCACCCATCACGCCGGCGATCATGAAGACGCCCGACAGGACGAAGACGATGACGATGACGACCTTGATGGCCGCCAACCAGAATTCGGCCTCGCCGTAGACTCTCGCCGAGAGCGCGTTCAGACCGACGACGATGACAAGGAAGCCCACCGCCCAAATCCACGAGGGAACGGACGGGAACCAATACGCCATGACCAAGCCCGATGCCACGAGGTCCGCGGCCACCGTCACCGCCCAGTTGAACCAATAGTTCCACCCCATGGCAAAACCAAAGGACGGAGAGATGAACTTGGTGGCGAAAGTCTGGAAGGAGCCAGCGACCGGCTGGTGCGCGCTCATCTCACCCAGCGACTGCATGAGGAGCAGCACCATCAGGCCGATCGCTGCATAAGCGACAAGGGCGCCGCCCGGGCCAGCGTTCGCGACCGTTGCACCGGAGGCCAGGAACAGGCCCGTTCCGATCGCGCCGCCGATGGCGATCATCTGCATATGACGCGACGCCAGGCCGCGCTTGAGCGCGGTGTTGGAGCGCTCCTGCACATCGTTGGCGATGTCGTCGGGAGTGGGGGTAGCCATGAGTCGGTTCCTCATCTGTCGATCGTCGAGTCCCATCTTAGTCCCACAAACGCTTGTGTCGACGTTTACAGATTCTTTTCTCATTCTTTAACGAGGTCGGGGCTGGGTACCGCGGGCACACTCCCCTTCTCAGCCCCGGCCTCGTCGCAACAAACGCGCCACTCAATCGCGAGCCGGTTACACTAAACCCACCCACGCCACGCAGGAGGTTCCTATGACGCAATCCCTCATGAGCATCGGTTGGATGCTCCTCGCCCTCGTCCTCTCTGCGTCCATCGGTCTCGAACGCCAGATCCGAGGCAAAAGCGCGGGCATCCGCACCCAGGCTATCGTGGGCCTCACCGCCTGCTTGATGATGCTCATCTCCAAGTACGGATTCTCTGACATCCTCGTTGACGGCATCACCCGCTACGACCCGTCACGCGTCGCGTCGCAGATCGTGTCGGGCATCGGCTTCCTGGGCGCGGGCATCATCCTCACCCGGCACGGCGCGATCCGAGGCCTGACGACTGCGGCCACGATCTGGGAGACCGCCGCGATCGGCATGGCATGCGGCGCGGGCCTGTGGTGGCTCGCCGTGGCCGGCACCGTCCTGCATTTCGTCGTCATCGCCCTGCTGACTCCGCTCGTCCAGTTCATTTTGATGCGCGCGCACGGACACAAGGCCACTTTGACGGTCCACTACTCCCCCGGACACGGGGTACTGTCCTCACTGCTCAGCCAGGTGTCTGCCCTCGGCTGGACGGTCTCCGCGGTATCGACCCACACGGAGTCCGACGGCCGCGCGACAACGGCACGTTTCACCGTAGCAACGCGCCAGGATCTCTCGCGTTCCCTACTCGTCACGACCCTCGCGGACCTCGACGGCGTCGCAGGCGTGGACATCAACGAAGACGACGACGAGTAAACGATCTCGACATGATGGGAGGGCCCGCGGCGTGTGCCGCGGGCCCTCCACTTATGTCATCTCAACACGTCACGAACGCGTCCCGAAGGGGTTGTAGGGCTTATCGCCCTGCTGCCCCTGGTTGTAGCCCTGCTGGCCATATTGCGGCTGGCCATACTGCGGCTGACCGTACTGCGGCTGGCCGTACTGCGGCTGACCATACTGCGGCTGACCATACTGCGGCTGTCCCTGAGCGGCCTGGGGAGCCTGGAAGCCGCCCTGCTGGCCCTGCTGGGGCTGAGCGCCCGGGTAGCCGCCCTGCTGCGCCTGAGCGCCGTACTGCGGCTGACCGTACTGCCCCTGCTGGGACTGGAAGGCGCCCTGCTGCTGGGCAGCCGGATATCCACCCTGCTGGGCCTGAGCACCATACTGCGACTGGCCCTGAGCGGCTTGGGGAGCCTGGAAACCACCCTGCTGGGCCTGAGCGCCGTACTGCGGCTGCTGGCCAGGCTGGTTCATGGGTGCACCAGTGAAAGCACCACCAAGAGCGCTCGGGTTGTCAACCGGCGCAACCTTGCCGTTCTTGAGTTCCAGGAGCAGGACAACACCGGAGGCACCGAGGCCGATCGAGAAGATCAGGAAGAGGATACCGCCGAAACCGAGCGAGGCCCTCGCGAGAACACCGAGCACCTGGAGAACGCCAATCAGGGCGGTAAGGATCGCGACGATACCGGAGGACAGGAAGGCCCACTTTTGGTTCGTGAACCAGTAGGCAGCTCCCAGGCCAACCGCAATCAGCATGAGGAAGATGTGGAAGAAAGCGTAGCCGCCCGCCGAGAACATCGTGAAGGAATCGCCGTAGGCCGACCCGAAGGGCAGGACCATCGAGACGATCGACAGGACGAAGGAAGCGGCCATGCCAATGAGCGCGTATGTGGCGCGCACGGAGCGGCCCTTCACCTTGCCGGTCTCGGTCACGACGGCGCTCTGGAACTGGTTGAACGCCGTGTTCGCGGCTGCGCCGAACTGCTGGGCGGCAGCCTCAAACTGCTGGCCCGTCGACGTGCCCTGCTGGCCGCTCTGAGCGGCGTACGGGGACTGCTGACCCGCCGGAGCATATCCCTGAGCGCCGCCCGGGGCGGCGTACTGGGACTGCTGACTCGGCTGCGCGCCATACTGCGCCTGGCCGTAGCCCTGCTGCTGGCCCGCCGCCTGGGCGGGGTTCTGCCCGTAGGCAGCGGCCTGCGCAGCAGCGTTCTCTTCCGCGACAATCTCAGCCATGGAACGCTCGCGCGTCCCATCAATGATCGTACGCTCAAGTTCCTCGTCCGAAATCGAGGGGGCCGAGGCCACGGGCGTCTCCGTCAGGGGCGTCACCTGAGGCTCTCCAACGAAGGGCTGGACCTCTTCAACGCTCTGCTGGGGTTCGTCCGCAACAGGCTCGGGCTCAACGACGGGCTCGGGTTCAACGACGGGCTCGGGTTCAACGACGGGAGCAACAGCCTCAACCTGCGGAGCACCCCACGCATCAGACTGCACAGGCTCAGTCTGCGGAGCACCCCACGCGTCGGACTGCACGGGCTCAGCTTCCACAGCGGGCTCAACAACAGCAGCAGGCTCATCAACAACCGGCTGAGCCTCCTCCACCACCGGAGCAACAGCCTCAACCTGGGGAGCGCCCCACGCATCAGACTGCACAGGCTCGGTCTGCGGAGCGCCCCACGCATCAGACTGCACGGGCTCAGTCTGCGGAGCACCCCACACGTCGGACCGCACGGGCTCAGCTTCCACAGCGGGCTCAACAACAGCAGCAGGCTCATCAACAACCGGCTGAGCCTCCTCCATCACCGGAGCAACAGCCTCAACCTGGGGAGCACCCCACGCATCAGACTGCACAGGCTCGGTCTGCGGAGTACCCCACGCATCAGACTGCACGGGCTCGGTCTGCGGAGCACCCCACGCATCAGCCTGCACGGGCGAAGGGTCAACAACGGGAGCATCCTCAACGACAGGCGAGGGCTCAACCGCAGGAGCTTCCTGTGCGACGGGCGCCGCCTGGACAGCGGGCTGTTCCACGGGCGCGGCAGCCTGACTGTAGGGATCGACCGGTTGCGCCGGGGCAGCGACGGGAGCAGGCTGCGCAACGGGAGGATGAGCGGGAACAACACCCCGGTTTGCCAGCCACTGGGCAAGCGCAGGATACAGCGACGGGTGCGTCGCCACGTAGGGGTGTAGATCCGCGCGAGCGGCGGTGATATCGGCGAGGTCCTGCGCTGTCAGCGCCGGATTGCCCATGTCAGCAGCGGTGAGCTGCGACAGATCAAGAGTGCTCATCTCTATTCCTCTCGCACCCGAAGGCGCAGTTCATGATGGCGAACATGCAATACTATCGCGTCGAGACGCGGATTAGTCAAGGTGTTTGCCCTCTGACATACAAGTGACAAACAAAAGACCCGGCCCCTTACGGGACCGGGTCTGTGGTGGTAGCGGGGACAGGATTTGAACCTGCGACCTCCGGGTTATGAGCCCGGCGAGCTACCGAACTGCTCCACCCCGCGTCGGCTCTAGATAGTCTAGAGCATCATCCGGGTGGGCACAAACCGAACGCGGTGATGTACGTCCTAGCAACGGAGCGCTGTCAGGAAGCGCAGAATCGACGCCCTATTCGGAGGCCTGCGCAGGATCTGTCGGCGTTCCAGGCACGAGCGGGGCACCGCTCGGAGGTGCAAGCACCGGGCTCGAGGCCTGAACCTGCACGGGAGCACCCTGGGGCGCCGCAGGCTGGGCCGGTGCCGCCGCATGAGGGTAGTAGCCGAGTGGCGCAGCGCCCGGAGCGTGTCCAGCCCCCTGCTGCGACACCGTGGAAGCCTTGCGGTCCGGGATCACCAGGACGAAGGAAGATGCGACGCACAGCCACTTGAGGACCCACATGAAGAGTGATCGCAGGGAGGCCACCACTTCGCCGACCTCCCACTCCGGCGGAGTAAAGGTGATCAGCCAGTCCCCGCCAAGGATCTGGATATACACAGGCAGGATGATGAGGTAATCCACAAGAACGATAGCGGCGGCGACATATCGCAGAGGCTTGATTCCCAGACGCACGTACAGGAACAGGAACACCACGATCACAAGATCGAGCAGCAGCCACGTCCAGAACATGGCGTTCGTGAACTTATCAAAGAAGTACTCAAGGCGCTCAATGCTGTAGGGGATAAAACGGTCGACGATGAAAATGAGTTTGACGGCAAGGACCAGCCACGCGGCGATTCGCCCGTGGGTGGACAGCACGGGGCGCTTAGGGTTCGGCGCAGGCGCGTAGGCAGGGGACGGCGCAAAGACACCCGAGGTCGGAGCGGGCATCGTCGGGGCGGCCGATGCCGGCGCCTCGAACGGCTGGGGCACCCCCGTGGGAGCGGGCAGAGAGCTGCGGGGATCAGTCATGGGTTTCCTTCCACATCGTTGACGAGTCCGCGCTGCGGACGCTTCGCACCATAGTAGTGACACTGGACGACGCACACAGGGCAGTCTTGCCGCGAGCACCTCTCCCCCACAGAGAGACGACACCCGGCCCCGCGTCACAGGTCGTGACAGCGGGGCCGGGTGCAACAGTGCGCGACTGCGATTATGAGCCGCTTTGCGTTCCCGATTGGGCCGACGTGGTCGGGCTCGGGCTGGGTGTCGGCGAGCTCGAGGCGGCCGACGAGGAGGTGCCGAGGGCCGTCTGGGCGGCTTCCGCGCGGGCCAGGGCATCGCGCAGACGCGTCTGTGCCTCGCCGTAGGCGGTCCAGTCAGACTTGCTCATCGCCGCATCCGCGTCGCGCAACGCCTGCGCGGCGTCGCTGACGGCCTGCGCCAGCTGGGCGTTCGCGTCACTGGAGGTCGTGCCCGACTGCGAGGTATCCCCCGTTGAGGGGTTTGTCGTGCCAGAAGATACGGACGAGTTTCCATCGTCGGAGACGAGCTGGCGCAGCGATTCCTCAAGGGTGGGCGCGAAGCCGACCTTGTCACCGAAGGCTGTTAGAACCGAGCGAAGCACGGGGTAGGACGCGGAGCCGGTGCCCTGCACGTAGACGGGCTGGACGTAGAGGAGGCCGCCGCCGACCGGCAGTGTCAGGAGGTTACCTCGGATCACCGTCGAGTCGGCCTGGTTCAGCAGGTTGAGCTGGGTAGCGATCTTCTCGTCGGAGTCGTACTTGTTCTGTACCTGGCCGGGGCCGGGCACGGTCGTCGACGAGGGCAGGGCGAGCAGGCGGAGCTTGCCGTATCCCTCGCGCACCTGGCCGGGGGTGTTACCGGTCTCGGAGTCGACCGCGAGGAAGCCGGCCATGGCCTCGCGACGCCCCTCGCCGCCACCACCGGGCACGAAGACCGAGGTCAGCGAGAACTCAGCGCTCTCCTGGCCGGGCATCTGCATGGTCAGGTAGTACGGGGGCTGCAGGGCCGTCGGCGCGGGCAGAGGATTGCCCATCGCGTCGACGCGCGGGCTCGCGGCGGCCGAGGAGGCCGCACCGTAGGTCGAGGTCTCCTCGGCCAGGCGCCAGCGGTCACCACCGGAGTAGAAGCCAGCGGCGTCGCTCACGTGGTAGGTGGCCAGCAGGTTGCGCTGCACCTTGAACATGTCCTCCGGGTAGCGCAGGTGGCTCATCAGGTCGCCCGAAATGGACGAGATGGGCTCAACGCTACCGGGGTAGATTTTCTCCCACGTGCGCAGGATCGGGTCCTGATCGTCCCAGCGGAACAGGCGCACAGAGCCGTCGTAGGCGTCGACGATGGCCTTGACGGAGTTACGCATGTAGTTGATCTTGTTTGCCTGGACGTACTGGCCAACCTCGGTGGAGCGAGAGTCCACGGTGGCGTTCGAGAGTGTCTCGTGCTGAGCGTAGGGATAGTTGTTCGTGGTCGTGTACGCGTCGACGACCCACACGAGGCGCTTGGGGGTCGAGGCGTCACCGTCCATGTCGACGACCGCCGGGTAGGCGGACTGTTCGAGTGTCAGGTAGGGGGCGACCTTAGCGACGCGCTGGAGAGGATCACGGTCGTAGAGGATCTGCGAGGCCTCGTTCGTCTGAGAGGAGAAGAACAGGTCCGTGGAGCCGAACTTGATCGCGTACAGGAGTTTGTTCCACACGTTGCCCACGGAGGGGCCGCCGTTGCCGACGAAAGTCGTGGAGACCTGTCCGCCGACCGCAGTATCGTCCGGGTAGTCGAGTTCCTGCGGCTCAGCGCCTTCGGGGGCTCCGACAATCGAGTAGTCGGGCGAGCCGGGGCTGAAGTAGACGCGCTCCTCGTAGTCGCCCATCTCGCCGACCGAGGGCACGGACTGCTCCCAGTAGGAGGGCAGGCCGTCGCTGGTCAGCTGGTTACCGTAGGCGGCGACCGCGCCGTAGCCGTGCGTGTAGACGGTGTGCTGGTTGACCCAGGTCTGCTGCTCGGCGGACAGGCCCGAGAGGTTGAGTTCGCGCACCGAGATGACGGTGTCGCGGCGCTCGCCACCGACGTTGTAGCGGTCGACCTTCATCCCGGAGTTGAAGCCGTAGTACAGGCGCGACTGCTGGAGCTGCTGGACGGTCTTCGTAATGACCTGCGGGTCGAGCAGACGCACCTGGGAGGTCAGCGATTCGTTATCGAACTGTCCCGCCGAGGCCGTGGTGGCCGCATCGTAGTTGGTCTGATAATCAACGTTGTCAAGGCCGTAGGCGGCCAGGGTGGCGTCGATGTTGCGCTGGATGTAGGGAGACTCGAGGCTGCGCTGGTTGGGGCGCACGCGGAACTGCTCGACAAGGGCGGGGTACGCGCCCACCAGGACGAGGGCGGCAACGACCGTCACGGCAACACCGGCGACGGGCAGGCGCCACGTGCCCTTAAAGGCAGCGACCACGAAGAGGAGTGCAACGAGGCCGGAGATGACGGCCAGAATCGAGTGAGCGGGCAGGGTCGCGTTGATGTCGGAGTACATGGCGCCGTGGATGGAACCCGAGTCCGAGGTGAGTAGTTCGTAGCGACCCAGCCAGTAGTTCACGCCGATGAACAGGGACAGGCAGGCAGCCATCATGCCGGTCTGCAGGCGCGCTTGCTTGGAGGCGTGAGGGCGCGGAGTCAGGCGGATCGTGCCGTACAGGTAGGACACGATGATCGCCGCGACCAGGCCGATGCCTGTGACCGTCATGAGGAAGGAGACGAGCACTTTCACGGCGGGCAGCACGAACACGAAGAAGGAGATGTCCAGTCCAAACTGGGGGTCAACCTGCCCAAAGGAGGATCGGTTGAGGAATTGCAGGAGCGTCTGCCATTCGGTGGCCAGGCGGGCGCCGTTGGTGAAGCCAAAGAAGAGAGCGACACCCCAGAAGGCGAGGCGACGCATGGGTTCGAGGGCCTCCTGGTATCCGCGCAGGGCGGCCGAGGCCTCGCCCCTCGACGAGGAGGTGCGGTGACGGTAGGCGAAGGCCATCGAGAAGTAGACGAGGGCGGTCGCCACGATGAAGCCAACGACAAAGAGGCCGATGTGCGCACCCCACTGGGTGAGGATGACGCGAGTGGCGCTCATCTGGCGGAACCACAGGATCTCGGTCCACACGATGGAAGCCGCATAGATGACGGCTCCGATGATCAGCAGCGCTGCGATCGTGATGCCGGCGGGGCCAGGCTTGCGCACCTTGAGTTGCGCGCGCGCACGATCGGGGTCTCGCGGAGCGCGGGCTCCACCCGGGGGAAAGACTGAAAAATCGAAGCTCACGGCATTCCTCTCTGTCAAACCGATAGCTCCCAACCAGTGTAGCCGCGCACAGGTGTAACTTCGCCTCGGTCTTATTCGCTCTCCGTGAGATTATGGGAGGCATGACTGTTGAGATGATGCCGAGTGCGCGCGAGATCGCGCTGGCCAATGTGGTTGTCGATATCGAGAAGGGTGCCGCCCGTGTGGGGTGGGATCACGCGCCCTCGATCTACGCTCTGGTGCCGACGGCGATGCTGCTGGCCGACCCGAATCTGCCGGCCGACATCGCCGAGCAGCTGCGTTCGGGCTGGGACGGCAGCGATGATCACCTGAGCGCGATCATCCAGGAGGACCTGGCCGACGACGACATCGAGCAGGTCCTGGCTCACCTGGCGTGGCCGGAGACGGTGCCGGGTGCCGCGATCACGGTTGAGCGCATCGTCGTTCCCCCGGAGGTCGAGGACGAGGCCCCCGAGGATCCCGAGGAGGCCCTCGCGTTCGTCGCCAACCACCCGCTGCGCACTGATGTGCGCCTCGCGGTGGGAGTCATGCGCACGGGCGAGTCCTGGTGCGCGCTGCGTACCCGCGCCTTCGACTCCGACGACAAGGTCGGGCAGGGCTCGGCGCTCGTCCCCGCGCTGGTCGACGCCCTGCGCGCATCCCTCGAGCCCGTGACGGACGAGGAAGCCTGAGAGCATAGAGGAGGCCCCGGCCTCGTCCGGACCAGAAGGACGAGGCCGGGGCCCTTTGTCGCCCCTCCTGCCCGTGGGCGGTGGGCGAGCGTGAGAGCACTACTGGCAGGTCGGCAGGGCGTCTCCCGTACCGTCGGCGATGGAGCGAACCGCGAAGACAGCCTCATCGAGGGTGGATACCGAGACGACGCGCAGGCCGTCGGGAACGTGTCCGACGACCTCGGAACAGTTGGTGCTGGGGGCGAGGAACCACTGGGCCCCATCGCGATGGGCGCCCCACAGCTTCTGCTGGATGCCGCCGATGGCACCGACCTGACCGTCGTAGGACATGGTGCCGGTCCCGGCGATGGCGTTGTTGCCCGTCATATCGCCCGGCGTCATGCGGTCGATGATGGCCAGGGAGAACATCATGCCTGCGCTGGGTCCTCCGATCCCGTCGAGGTTAAAGGAAATCGTGACGGGCAGGGTGGGCTGCACGGAGAGATAGATGCCCAGCTTGGATCCGCTTTCCGTGGGCGAGGCCGCGACGGAGTCGAAGGAGAGCTCGCGGGTCTCACCGTTTCTCTCGACCGTCAGCGTCATCTGCGATCCCGCGGGAACCTCGCGCATGAGCGAGAAGGGCGTACTGGCATCCGTCACGTCGTGGCGCGTTCCATCCGGGGTGGTGATGGCGCGCAGGATGTCTCCCTGTTCGACGATCCCGTCGGCGTTGGATCCCTCGACCGCACCCTCGATCGTGACGGTCGCGGGGACATCCCATCCAAGGTATTCGAGCGCGGCAACCTGGGAGGTCGTCTGCGAATTACGCATCATCGCCAGCTGAGCCTCATTGTTCTGCTCGCGGGTGGTTCCCTCGGGATACTTCGACTCATAGTCGGTGATCGTGCTGTGCGGGTCGAAGTACGCGGCAATGAGCTGAGCAAAGTTCAGGCGGGCGTCGGGAGCCCCCGATTCGGAGACCGTCACCATGCGTAGCTGGCCCTGCCCCGGCTTCGCAGGTGCCTCGTACGGGCTGGATTGAGGCTCGTCCTGTTGCGCGGATTCCCCCGTCTCAGGATTAGTTCCTTCGACAGTGAAGACGGGCACACCTTGGTCGTTGGACGCCAACACGTTGATGGTCGGTCCGGGGCTGGAGACCACGAAGGGGACGGGGATCACGAAGAGAATGACGACCATCGCGAGGGCGGCCAGGACTGCCGTGAGGATGCGCCAGCTGACGATCGGCGCACGTTTCGTCGGGGCTTGCTCGAAGGCCAGTAGACGGTCAACTGACGAGGTCATCTCCATGTCACTCACCGTGTCATTGTGTCCCACGCGAGGCCCGACCGCACGCGCGCCCCGCCTACTGCGTTCAGCTCTCAGCGTTTTCGCAGAGATTTGTCAGCCCGGTCGCACGCGTGCTCGCTAGGCTGACGTCATGAACGAGAACGAGTCCGGCACCCCCTTTGAGGATTTCCTGCGCTCCGTGTTGGGCGCCGAGGCCGCGGCGGAGGCCGCTCGCGCTTTGCAGGCCCAGGGTTTTGATCCCGCGAACCTGCCCGCGGAGTTTTCCGATCCTGCGCGCATGCGTGCGGCGATGGGCCAGTTCCAGTTCCTCATGAACACGACGGCGGGTCCTGTCAATTGGCGTTTGGTGGAGGACGGTGCAAAGCAGGCCGCCTACGCCAGCGGCGATCCGGCCCCCACCGCCACCGAGGCCGAGGCGGCGCGCCAGGCGATGACGGTCGCCGACCTGTGGCTCGACGCAGTCACGGATTTCTCCTCGGGTCCCGTGACCCGAGGCGTGTGGAGCAGGGTGTCGTGGGTGGAGAACACAATCCCCACGTGGAAGCGCATCTGCGAGCCGATCGCCCTGAACGTGTCGCGCGCGCTCTCTGCCGCACTGTCTGAGCAGTTTGGAGACGGCAGCCTCGAGGATTCCTCGTCGCTGCCCGACGGCATGGCAGCGATGCTGGGCAAGACGCAGGAGATGATGCCACGCCTCTCCGCGATGATGTTCTCCGCGCAGATCTCGCGCGTGCTGGCAGCCTTGGCAGGCGAGTCCTTCGGCACGTACGACACGGGAATTCCCCTGTCGGACACCTCGCACGCGGCTCTCCTGCCTCACAACGTTGCTCAGTTCTCCGAGGGGCTCGACATCCCCTTCGACGAGGTTCGTCAGTTCCTCGCTGTCCGTGAAGCTGCCCACCGACGTCTCTTCGCGTCCGTGCCGTGGCTGGAGGGCGACCTCGTGCGCGCGGTCGAGCGCTACGCCTCTCAGATCGCGATTGATACGGAGGCGATCACCGAGGCGGCCCGTTCGGTTGACCCCTCTGACCCGTCGTCCGTGGAGTCGGCGCTCAGTGGCGGCGTGTTTGCGCTGTCGACGACGCCGGACCAGCGCCGCGCGCTCACCCGCTTGGAAACTATGCTGGCCCTTATCGAGGGCTGGGTCGAGGTCGTCACGGCCCGCGCGACACTGCCCTATCTCCCCCACGCGGATGCGCTGCGCGAGATGATGCGTCGACGCCGTGCCTCGGGTGGTCCCGCGGAGGAGATTCTGGGGACCCTCATGGGCCTCAAGATGCGCCCGCGCCAGGCCCGGGGAGCTGCCTCCATCTTTACGCTGGTGGAGGCCGACGGTGGTCGCGATGCCCGCGAAGCCCTGTGGTCGCACCCGGATATGGTGCCTTCGGAGACGGAGCTAGCAACGCCCGACACGTTCCTGACGCTGCGGCGAGCGGCGGCTGAGGAGGACGCGGATATCGATGCCGCGCTCAACTCTCTTCTCGATGGAACGCTCGGCTGGGCGGACGGGCTGGAGCCGGGGGACGAGGCCTCGGCCGGCTCGGATGAACCATCCTCGCAGGCCGAAGAACCGGACGATTCAAGCGAGACGAACTGATTCGTTCCAAAAAGATCTGACAAGTTTTCCACAGATTTTTCAAACGCCCCCGCGCGCTCACCACACGGGTCCATGATGACTCCATCAGCTACAAACTGAAGGAGATTGACATGAACCTGGCACATAATACGGCGGTCCTGTGGCGAGGACCGGGCAGCGTCCAAGTTGGCGGCGATCGCGCTCGCCATGTCCTACTCGACAACCTGCACGCGAGTGACCAGCTCTGGCTGAGCCATCAGGCGCACCCCGCCCGCGAGCGCGACGACGTTCAGGCCTCGCCCGAGCTTCTCGCGGCTCTGGCCGAGGCACGCCTCACCGACGGATGCGAAGCACTCCCGCACCTTGCGCTCGGCATCGTCGGAGCGGTTCCAGCGACGCTCCTTGCGCTCCACAGCCTCGTCGACACGCTGTCACTCTCGCTGTCGATTGAGACTCACTCCCTGGTCGACGAGGACTGGGATCGCGTATTCGGCGGGCATTACACGGGCACTCCGCGCCACCGCGCGGTGCGCCGCACGCTTCGCGATCTCATCCCGCTGCCCCGTCTGTACGCCCAGTGTCCACCCGAGCTGTCGATTGTGTCGGCGGATCGAGTCGTCGATCCGGGGATACCGTTCGAGCTCACCGCTCACGACGCCCCTCATCTGATCGTGACGCGTGGCGAGCACTCCTACGAGGTGGGTCCGTTCGTCATCCCGGGGGTGACCCCCTGTTACCAGTGCTCGCAGCTTGCTCGCGCAGCGCAGGACCCGTTCCATCTGACGCACCTGCGTGAGCTGGAAGCGTGGCCGCTCGCGCCGCTGGCTCTGCTGGCTCACTTCGCGGCGGCCCAACGCGTGGGTCAGCTGGTGATGGACTTCGTCTCGGGGGCGCTCACCGAGTCGCAGTGCGCACAGGTAGCGACCATTTGCGATGACGGGTCGGTACGCGTCGAAGACGTGGAACCCGCCAGCCGCTGCGTGTGTGGCATCAACGGGCTCGCTTCCTAGCTCAGGCGCCTTCGTCGACGATGACTTCTTCGCCGCGCACGAGGGCAAGAACCGGGGCGGCGAAGCGCTGCACTTTCACGTCGCCGATGCCACGGATGACACGCAGCTGCGTCGTATTCTTGGGCATCGCCTGCGCAATGTCACGCAGCGTCTGATCCGTGAAGACCGCGAAGGGCGGCACGCCCGCCTGACGGGAGACCTCGAGACGCCACGCCTTGAGGCGCCCGAAGAGCTCGATGGCCTGGGGCGATGCCTCCTCTTCGAAGGCCTGGTTGAGGGCGCGCGTGGAGGCGCGTGCCTTCTTCTTCGGCGCGCCGACGCCCACTTCCTCGGGCCAGATGCCGTCGAGCAGGCGGCTGCGCTTGCGTTTCCCTCGCCCATCGGCGCCCCGCGAGCGCGCCCACGACAGGGTGAGCAGGTCGCGAGCACGGGTGACCGCCACGTACAGCAGGCGCCGTTCCTCCTCACGGGCGGCCGCGGTCTTTGCGTAGGAGATCGGCAGGAGGCCTTCGGCGACGCCGACGAGGAAGACGGCATCCCATTCGAGGCCCTTGGCGGCGTGAATGGTTGCCAACTCGACGCCAGCCTTGTCCGGTTCGACCTGGTAGGCGACTCGTTCGTCGAGCTCCGCAACGAAGGCGGCGAGCGTCTCCGCCTTGCTGTCATCCGCCCAGCCGACGATCGCATTCATGTTCGACCAGCGCTCGGATCCCGCCTGGCCGGAGGGCGCCTCGGGCGCCCAACCGACGCCCGAGAGGACCTCGCGCACAATCTCGCCCACGCTCCCATCATCGGTGGCGGCCGCCGCCGCAGCCCGCAGGCGCGAGATGGCGGTACGCACGTCGTCACGAGCGAAGAAGGGCTTTCCCCCGGCGACGGCGACGGGGATACCGCGCGCACCCAGGGCCTCTTCGAAGGCCTGGGACTGGCCGTTCGTCCGCATGAGGACTGCGATCGAATGAGGAGCCATGCCACCCGCGATAAGGTCGGCGATCGACGCTGCGACGCCCTCGGCCTCAGCGCGATCGTCGTCGTAGGTGCGGTAGGTGACCTGGGCGCCGCCGTCGCGCTGGCTGGACAGGCGCACCGTGCCCTCGCGCTGGCTCGAGCGCGCCAGAACGTCGTTCGCCACACTCACGATCTGCGGAGTCGAGCGGTAATCGCGAGTCAGCTCTACGATGCGAGCCCCGGGGTGCTTACGTCCGAAACCAGTCAGGTAATCCGGGGACGCGCCCGTGAAGGAGTAGATCGTCTGTGCGACGTCGCCGACGACGCACACGTCGTGGCGCCCACCCAGCCACAGGTCGAGCAGACGAGCCTGGAGGAGGTTGACGTCCTGGAACTCATCGACCACGAAGGAGCGGTACTGCTTGCGCACGATGGAGGCGACGTCGGCACGTTCCTGCAGCATGCCGCACAGATAAATGAGGATGTCCTCGAAATCAATGACACCGCGTTCGTTCTTCGCGTCCTCATACACGTCGAGGAGGCGCGCCATATCACCCGCATCCAACCCGGCGGGCACGTCGCGGCGCAGGCGAGCCACGCGTGAGGCGTAGTGGGCGGCATCGATCATCGAGACCTTCGCCCATTCGACCTCGGCCGCGATGTCGCGCACGTTCGTGCGGTCGATCGTGATCCCGAGGCGCGCGGCGGAGGCCGCGACGAGAGAGGCCTTGTGCGGAATGACGTCGGGCAGTGGACCGCCCACGACGGTGGGCCAAAAATGGCGCAGCTGGCGCAGCGCGGCAGAGTGGAAGGTGCGCGCCTGAGCCTTGGGAACCCCCAGCTGGGCGAGGCGGTGGCGCATTTCGAAGGCCGCGCGCTGCGTGAAGGTCACGGCGAGCACGTTGGACGGGTCGAAGGCGCCGACGGCCGCCCCGTACGCGATGCGGTACGTGATCGCACGGGTCTTGCCGGTGCCCGCACCCGCCAGGACGGCGAGCGGGCCAGCCACCTGCGTGGCGACGGCGCGCTGATCGGGGTCCAGGGCATCCAGCAGTTCCTCAGGGTTCATGGTCCCCATTGTTCCATCGCCCGCCCTCAGTTGCGTCCCACACCGTCCGGGCCGCTCGGCAGCTCGTCGCCGTACCACTCTCGCAGCAGCGCGTAGGCGATCGAGGCACGACCGGGGGCGCTGATCTCCCCAGCTTCAAGCGCGCGCGTCAGCTCGTCGCGGCTGTAGAAGCGCGCCCATTCAATCTCCACGCCATCCGCCCGCGGGGTGGGACGCGGCGAGGCGGTGCGAGCCCGGTAGCCCATCATCTGCGAGCGTCCGAAGGGCCACGGCTGCGTCGCGACGTAGGTGGGCGTCTCGATCTCGACGCCGGCCTCCTCGGCGACCTCGCGAGCAACCGTCACGTCCGGGGATTCCCCTGCCTCGACGTAGCCGGCGATGATGGAGACGAATCCGGGGCGCCACAGGGCATTGTGCGCCAGGAGCACGCGCCCATCGTGATCCTGGACGAGGACGATGATCGCCGGGTCCTGGCGCGGATATTCAAGCCGGTCGCACGTCTCGCATCGCGCGGCCCATCCACCAGACACCAGCTGCACCGGCGCACCACAACGCGGGCAGTAGCGGTAGTTCGCGTGCCAGCCCGCGAGGGCGAGCGCGGTCAGCGCCAGGGCCGCGTCGTCGCCGTCAAGCTGCCAGCCGACCGCACGCAGATGCTCCCAGCGCCCCCACGCCTCGTCCCGGCTCATCTCGATCGCGACGACAGACCGACCACCCACGACCCCGATGAACGAGGCAGTGGCTCCCTCAAGCGCGCGCGTGGCCTCGTCCCCGACCAACCGGTGCACAACCGGGGCACCCGACGGCGCCTCGGCCTCGTCGAGAAGAACGAAACCGGTCGAGTCGACGACGATAACGTCGGCCTCACCGGCACGCACCAGCGCCGCGGGAGCCACGGATTCGCGTAGCGCGACGGCCGGGTCGACGTGACCGCGGACGAGAGGTAGATCAAGACTCATAACTCCACGGTAACGCGGTGGGCTACCCTAGGCACTATGACAAATACTCCCCTGCGCGCCGATGGGCGCACCCCGTCCCAGCTCCGTCCCGTCTCCATTACCCGCGGTTGGTCGGGTACCGGCGAGGGCTCCGTTCTCATCGAGTTCGGCAACACCCGCGTCCTGTGTGTCGCGTCTTTCACTGAGGGCGTGCCGCGCTGGAAGCGCGACTCCGGCGAAGGCTGGGTGACCGGCGAGTACTCGATGCTCCCGCGCGCGACCGAGCAGCGTTCCTCCCGCGAGTCCGTCAAGGGCAAGGTGGGCGGCCGCACCCAAGAAATCTCGCGCCTCATTGGCCGCTCCCTGCGTGGCATCGTCGACGTCGCCGCGCTCGGCGAGAACACGATCGTCCTGGACTGCGACGTGCTGCGAGCCGACGGTGGCACGCGCACCGCGGCGATCACGGGCGCTTACGTGGCCCTCGCGGACGCGGTGACCTGGGCGAAGGAGCAGGGCATCCTCAAGCCCTCCGCCAAGGTCCTCACCGACTCGATCTCCGCGATCTCCGTGGGCGTCATCGACGGCACCCCCATGCTGGACCTGCCCTACGTTGAGGACGTGCGCGCCGAAACCGACATGAACGTCGTCCAGACAGGCGATGGGCGCTTCATCGAGGTCCAAGGTACCGCCGAGCACGCTCCTTTCAGCCGCGATGAGCTGGGCGAGCTGCTGGACCTGGCGACCCTGGGTAACGCCCGACTCGCTCAGGCGCAGAAGCTCGCGCTCGAGGCTCCCCTCATGGAGCGCGTCGAGGTGCGCCCGTGAGCGCGCGCCTGGTCTTCGCGACCTCCAACGCACACAAGGTCAGCGAGCTCGAGGCCATCCTGGCCCCCGCATGGGAGTGTTTCGAGGCCGGCTGCGTGGCGCGGATGAGCGATTTCGACGTGGCTTCCCCGATCGAGGACGGCGTGACCTTCGAGGAGAACTCTCTCATCAAGGCCCGCGCGCTGTCTCGCGCCACCGGCCTGGCTGCCATCGCCGACGACTCCGGCATCACGGTGGATGTGCTGGGCGGAGCGCCCGGCATCTTCTCCGCACGCTGGGCTGGCTCCCACGGGGACGACGCTGCGAATCTGCGTCTGCTCATCGATCAGCTCTCCGACGTTCCCGACGCTCACCGCGGTGCCGCCTTCGTGTCGGCCGCCGTTCTCGTGACCCCCGACGGTCGCGAGTTCGTCGAGCGCGGCGAGGTGCGCGGCACGTTGACGCGTTCCCCGCGCGGCGAGGGCGGGTTCGGCTACGATCCGATCTTTGTCCCCGAGGGCTTCGAGGTCACGACCGCTCAGATGAGCGCCGAGCAGAAGAACGCGATCAGCCATCGCGGTATCGCTTTCCGCGCCCTCATGCCCCACATCGTGGAGTACCTGCGCGGCTGAGAAGCACCGCAGACACAAATGTGCCGGGCACCCGAGGGTGTCCGGCACTTGTGTGTTGCGCCCGCAGGCGCGCCATCAACGGGCGACGAGGTTGCCGAAGATGGGGCGGTCCATCGAGAACTGCAGGGGGTTGCGCTGTTGGCGCACCCTGCGGTGATGGGTGAGGCGATGAAGGAGTGATGCGACGAAACGAGACATTGTGTGCTCCTCTTTGAGTACCGTGCGATGGATCTGTCACCGCGTCGTACTGACATAGTGCGCCTACATGTCCGTTTTTTCCATCGATAATTTCTTATTTTTCTGTGAAGCTATTCTTACAGACTTTTCCTTGATAATACTTGAAAAAGTCTTGACTGAGGAGATTCGTTTTTCTTAATTGATCGGCCGGTGGATAGAGTGAGGGGGCAGGCCCACGTCCTGCCCCCTCACTTCCCCAATTCAACGAAGAGTCAGCGAGCTCTCGCCAGTCGCATGCGGCGCGGCAGGTAGCGGCGCACATCGAAGAAACGAACGACCTGCATGACGCGACGCGCGAGGCGGTCGCGCACGCGCCAGATCATGGTGCAGCCGACGCCGATGAAGATGGCGTTGGTCAGGAAGGACGGCCACGCGCCAGTGGACGCGCAGGCAAGGGCCAGCAGGATGCAGCTGGAGACATTCAGGGAGTGGTAGCGCAGGGAATCAGGAGCAAAGCGCTTGGAAGAAACCAGGTAGTAGGCAGCGATAGAGGCGCCCGCACCCAGCCAACCGAGAACCGGAATTACAAGAGATGAGATCGTCATGACTCATATGATGCACCTTCCGCTAGTCAAGCACAATTGAATGGTTCTATAGTTATCTTACAGTTTCACTTAACCAAGGAGTTCGCGTGGACATCGACCCCCGCCGCTTGCCTTTCCTTCTGTCCGTCGCACGAGAAGGCGGCATCGTTGCCGCCGCGGACATCCTCATGGTCTCGCCCTCCGCAGTGTCCCAGCAGATTCAAAAACTCGAGGAGGAAGTCGGCCTGAAGCTCGTCGAGCGCACCACGTCCGGTGCGATTCTCACCCCGGCCGGCACCATCGTCGCCGAGGCCGGGGAACGCATTAACGCCGACATCGAGGAAGCCCTCAAGGCACTGCGTCCTCTGACGGGACAGGTCACGGGAACGGTCACCATCGGGGCGTTCCTGACGATCTGCAGATCGACCCTCATCCCCGCGCTCCCCGACCTCCTCGACGCGCTCCCGGGCGTCGACCTGCGCATCGAGGAAACCGAAGAAACCCCCGGCATGGCGGCACTGCGCACGGGCCAGTACGACATCCTCGTCATTGAACGAGACGAGGACCCGGGTCTGGCCCCTCGCGGCTACACGGACATCCCCTTCCTCGACGAACCCTGGATGCTCGTCACCCCCGACTCCGCTCCCCCAATTGGCTCGATTGAAGACCTCGCGGACCTCACCTGGCTGCGCGTCAATCCGGGCACCAGCGGCGACCACGTTATGCGCCGTATCACGAAGGCGTTCCCGGATACGCGATGGGCGCCCCACCTCTACGCGACCTACGAGGCCGCCCGCGCCCTCGTGCGCGCCCGCACGGGCTCAACAATCCTTCCGGCCATGGCGCTGGCCGGGGCCCACACGGAGGGCATGCGCATCACGCCGCTGCCGTCGCTGGGCACGCGCAAGATTCTGCTGCGCCACAAGAATCACGGGTGGTCCGAGGCCTCAGGACCGGCGCGCGTGGCCACATACCTGGCGGAGTGGAAGCGACACAACGCCTCGTACTCGACGTCTAGCGACTGACCAAAGAACCACCTCGCCTGACCCACCGGTGGGGCGAGGGTAGGCTCAGAGGATGACCTGCATTCCCGAGGTCGCGAAGTCGAGGGGACCCGACCAGGTCTGTCGTATTTCAGAGGCCACCCGATCACGGGGCGTCCAGGGCTGGATGTGGGTCGCGATCATGCGGCCCACTCCGGCTCGCGTGGCGACCTCGCCCGCGCGCGTACCGTCCATGTGCATGTCCGGCTCGGTCTCGTCGCTCGTGAAGCCGACCTCACTGAGGAGCACGTCAACCCCGCGGGCGCCTTCGATGATCGTGTCGCACAGGTCGGTGTCGCCCGTGTAGAACAGGGACACGAGGCGCTCGGGATCCTCCTCGGAGGGTCCTTCGATACGCAGACCGTACGCCTCGACCGGGTGCAGGGCCCGGTAGGGGCGGATCGTCATGGGTCCGACCTGGTAGGCCTCGCCCAGCTGCATGTGGGTGAAGGCGAATTCGACCTCGTATGCCTCATCGTCCGGGGCGTCTTCGATCTGGCGCACGCGGCGCAGCGTCTCGGCGGGACCGTACAGGGGCAGCGCGGATGCGGCCGCTCCCGGGCCCCACTTGCGATAAACCTGGAGGGAGATGATGTCGCCCATGTGGTCGGCGTGGCAGTGCGACAGCGCGAGGGCGTCGAGCTCGCACGGGCACACATGAGCCCACAGCGCGCCGAAAGACCCCGGCCCCATGTCGCACACGAGCGAGAAGGTCCGTTCTTCCCCCGATCGCGGGTCGATGCCGCGAGCCTGAACCAGGTAGGACGATGCCGGCGACTCCGGGCCAGACATCGAACCGGTAGTGCCGATAACAGTCAGCTTCACGCGATACCACCGCCGGTGTTCACGCGGGCAACGGAGCCCACCTCAGGGCCGAGGAAACGGCGAGCCAGGCGCGGGAACGCGTCGGAAGCGCCCGTGGCAAGGAACTGATGCTGCGGCCCCCGCCCAGCGGGCCACGGGTCGTGCAGGAGTCCACGATCCACCAGCTCGTTGTAGGTGACGTTCGCGGTGGCTTCCGAGGATGTCACGAGCGTCACTCCCTCGCCCATGATGCGGCCAATAACGCCGGTGAGCAGCGGGTAGTGCGTGCACCCCAGGATCAGCGTGTCCACGCCCGCTTCCTTCAGCGGCGTCAGATACTCGCGCGCCACCGCCTCGATCTCCTCGCCCGTGGTCACCCCTGCCTCGACGAAGTCGACGAAAGCGGGGCACGCCTGCTGGCTAACCGTCAGCCCGGGGACGGCTGCGAGCGCGCGCAGGTATGCCTCGGACTGGATGG
>ERZ772961.295-NODE-295-length-21602-cov-4.054346_pt1 | contig 21602 bp, 10 predicted proteins | sample MGYA00580677_ERZ772961 | MGnify/ENA primary metagenome ERZ772961 (study PRJEB29015, sample SAMEA2738088) | human oral metagenome | biome: human oral; feature: human-associated habitat; material: saliva | place: China | collected 2227 ... | reverse complement strand
TTCACCCGATGACCGTCCGCACATTGGCGAAAGGATCGATTAGTGAGTGAACCGCGAACGGGGTGAAACTACCGCCGCACACGACGAGAGGTGAAGCCTTCACCTGTATCTTATTATGCCACAGTTGTTTACGCTGATTTCGCTGTTGGTCCCGAGAGGGTGAAACCTTCACACGTATTTATTTGTAAGTCAGCAGGTTGACCCCAAAAGGTGAAGAGGTGAAGGCAAAAAGTCGAAAAACACCTGACGCGTACGCGCGCGAGGAAAGCGAGCGAAAATGATGAAAACAAGAGAAGAAAGTCGTCCACTTTGATGGAAGAGTGGCGGACTTTGAAAACCGTGACGAGGAAACATTCGAAACGCAACACCAATCGGGCGAAGGGGCAAAGCCCGATTCCCCGGCCACCGACAATAAAACAAAGAGAAGCCCTTTTGTCCTAAGCAAAAGGGCTTCTCTTTTGTTTTGCGCAAGTGTAGCGCCGATGTTTTCATTTCTTCTTAGCCGATGCTGTCGCACGATGGTTCAGCACGCGGTAGCGAGGTTTCTTGGCTTTCGCCATGAGTGCCTCTCTTTGGGTCTTTGCCTTGGCTTGAGCCAATTCCTTGCGGTTGTTTTCGCGCTGTACCCATTCGACCGTCGTGTAGTAGCGACCGGTCATAGGGTCATAAAGTTGGAATTGGGGGATAGCGGGCGTTTCGTTGTCAAGAGCCTTTGCAGGAGTCGTTGCAGGCAACACTTGCGTTACTTCCACTTGAGCCACGCCGGCGCGAATCATATCGATTTGCTCTGCGGCAGCTTTGGAGAGGTCAACAATCGTGTTGGCGCGGTAGGGGCCTCGGTCCGTGACTTTCACCACTACGACTTTACCGTTTTTGGGGTTTCGCACGTGCAACAAGGTGCCGAAAGGCAGGGTGCGGTGTGCGCAAGTGAGTGAATCTTTGTGGTAAGACGAACCGCTGGCGGTGCGGCGACCGTGCCATCGGTCGCCATAGTAAGTAGCATTGCCTACCTTGGTGTTGTCATCTTGAGCATACATGGCCGTAAAAGCCAACAGCGAAAGGAGGGATACTACAATCTTTTGTGTGATGTGCATTGTTTGTTGTTTGCGGCAAGGCAACTTTCAGCACCTGCGAACAGATGGGGAAAGCGGCGCTCGCGCGAACGCGAGGAGTGCGGTGAAGTTCTTTGGCTTGAACTTACGGATGAACGGCAGTGGTCTGCGATTCATACACTCGGCCTTGCCATGTTAGCTCGGCAAAGATACAAAATGCCCTTTGCGTTGTATGCGATTTAACACCGAAAGCGGGAAAACAACCAACTTTTTAACACGAAATGCTATTCTTGAGATTGCATTTTGGGGTGATAACAAAGGGAAAGTCCACCTCACGCAGGTGGACTTTTCTTGTTAATCTGCTGATTTTGAAATCAGAAGGTCGATTAGGGGCGCACTTTGAGCGTCATCGGCGTGGAAGTGGCCGAAAATTCGGGAGCGAAGACCGATTGAACGGTGGCGATGCCGCCGTCAAATTGTCCGGTGCGCACCACAATGCTCTCGTCGGTGAAGACGTGTTTCCCCTTGGCGAGGTGCTCCACGAAATACTCGTTTTCTGCATCGCGCACCATGCGGTAGCAGAGCAAGCCATCGGCCCATTCCACTCCCGAGAAGGGTTCGCGCGGTTCCAAGCCGGCAGGGCGTGTCGATTTGAGCGAAACGTGGTCGAAATCGCGGTCGGCGGTGAGGGTGTAGACCCAGCGCACGCGTTCGCCCACGCGCACTGCGTCGTCGGCCTTCGTCCATTTTTCGTCGCGCCACACCTCAAATCGGCGTTCGAGGCGGAAGCCGTTGCCGGCGGCCTGCACTTTGGCGGCATCCACCTTGTAGCGGGCCGAAACAGCACCCCAAGTGAGGCCTTGGTTGCCGCTCGCCGGTTGAGAGAGTAGGGCGTAAGCCGCGTCGGTCGTGGCGCGCGAGGTGTTCCACACCTGCGTGCGCTTCGACTGCAAGAGCCACAATTTCAACTCATCGACGAGTTGCGCGTTGGCCGTGCCGTCAATCTTCGGCATTTGCGCCGCTAAGCGTTGCAATGCCTCGATGGCAAAGGTTTGCGTCGGGATGCGGTAGCTGCTCCATCCGCCGAAAGCGCGATCGGTGTCGAAGTATCGTCCCATTTCGGGCGACGTCACGGTGTGTTCGACCACACTTTGCAGGGCGTCGTGCGCCACCTTGTCGTAAGTCGTTCCGCTGAGCGCAATGGCTTGCGCGCTCTTGCCGTACATCGTGAGCGTTTTGTTCTCCGAAGCCAACTTTTTGCGGATGTAGGCGAGCGTCGGCGTTTCTCGGCGTTCGAGGAGGCGACACACATATAGATAATTGTATATCCACTCCGGGAGAGAGCGGACGGCGGTCTTTTGACTCTTTTCGATGCGCTTCAACTCTTCGACCTCCTTCTTCGCCTCAGCATCCAAAAAGCGGAGTGCTCCGTTGCAGAGTGCTCTGCCCGTCTTGTCGTTGGTCAGCACTTGGGCACGAGCCAAGAGGACGGCAATCTGCGTGGTGATGTAGGGCGAGCCTTGCAGTCCTCTGAACCACGGCCAAGAACCATCGCCGTTTTGCATCTCACGCAGTCTGTCCGCGGCCGAAGCGCGATAGGCTTGGATTTCGTAGTCCGAAAGTGAGAGATGCTCGCGGAGTTTCGATGCCAGTTGGATGCCGTAGAAAGCCACCGCTTGGTCGTAGGCCGAACCGTCGACGACGCGCATCCATTCGGGCACCACTTTCGCCACTTCGGTGCGAGCATCGCGGCAAGTGTCGGTCGTGAAGGTGGCTTTCACGCCCTTTTCGATTTGTGCCATCAGCTTGCGGCGGGCTTCGGCTTCCTTCGTTTGCAGCGATTCGCCGCGGCGCAGCGTGAAGGGCACGGCGCGCGTCACCTCAATTTGTCGCGAGAGTACGGGAATTGTGCGCTCCTCACCATCGCTAAATTCATTGTTGCGCGCCGTCACACGAACAAGCAGGCTTTGGCATCCATCGGGCACGCGCATGGTGAAACGCTGCGTGAACACATGCCCGTCATTGAGGCTGAATTTTCCGTTGAACGTGTTCAAAACGCGTTTGCCGGTAGCGTCTTCTACTGTGAAAACGTAGTTTCCGGCGGTCGACTTTCCACTGATGTTGCGCACCGTGATGGGCCATTCCATCTCGTCTCCTTCGCGCAGACACCGCGGCACTGCCACTTCTGCGGTGAGCTGTTTGCGCGCAATGATCGTTTCGTCGAGCGTTCCCGAATTCAGCTCCCCGTCGTGTGCGAAGGCATTGAACTTCCATTGGGTCAAACTCTCGGGCAGTGTGAAGTGAAGCGTGGCTACCCCCGATTCGTTCGTGTGCAAAGTCGGTTGGAAGAAGGCCGTTTCCGAGAAATTCGTGCGAACTTGCGGTGTCCCGGCCTCGAGCATTTCAGCCTTCTTGCGCATGGCGCGAGCCGGCACCGCCCTGTTGCCGTAGACTTCGTCCATACTCCGTACCATTTGCGGGGCGGCACTTTCGGCCGACAGCATACTGAGCGGAGTCACTCCTCCCACGCGCATTCTGTCGTTGCTCCGGTAATCGAACATCGATTCCTTCCAAACCGTAAAGATCGGAGAGGACACGTCGTAGGTGGCGCGTCCCGGCAAACTGCCGTTGAGCGTCGGCTCGTACCACTGCTGCCGTTGATAGTAGGTGATCGGTAGTTTCCGCACGAAGTTATAGTAAAATCTCCACGGCGACCGGTCTTTCTCGTCCGATTCGTTGTGAAATTTGTTGCGCATCAGCGCGTCGAGCGACGCATCGTAGAGCCGCGCCATGACGTTGGCTCGTGCCGGTCGGCCGTCGGGAGTCGTCACCGACAGCATCCACGTTTCTTCTTGTCCGGGGGTGAGTTGCGAGCGGAACGTATGCCATTTCAGCAAGAGGCGCTTGTCCGGTTCCGGTCGCTTCACCGTCACATCGTCCGTGTGCTCCTCGCCCTTCTTCATGTAGCTCACAAAGGCCGTGGCCGCGTCGCCCCATTCGGCCTTCCACGCCACGGGGAGTTGGGTGCCCGCTTTGACGTTCAGCACGCGGTGCTCCACAATATCTCCCTTTGCCGAGACCAAATTGTAGATCACCGTGGCCTTTTCGGCAAAGGTGATCGAGCCCTTGTCTCCGTTCGGCGTCGTGGTCGTGGCGATCATGGGCTTTTCCTGCGTCGGCTGTTCGCGATCGTTGTTGACATAAGCCGTTTGGTTCGCGTCGTGTGTCTCGCCGTCGGGTGCCGTTGCGGTCGCTTTGACCGATAGCCGGTAGTAGGTTTTCACATCGGCCTTCATGTTCACCGCAAACTCGAACCGCCCTTCGTCGTCGGTCGTCGTTTCGCCCTTGCCTTCCAGCCGGGTGTCGTCGTCATCCGCGTCGCTCTCCCAATACCACACCTTCTCCAGGTTCCAGTTCCATGCAATGCGCGTGTTGCGTACGGGCAATCCATTCATGGTCAGCACCCGTCCCCGCACCTTCACCTCGCCTACCGATTGAAGCGAGGAGGGCAGTGTGTCGAACTTCACTTCGAATTTTGGCCGTTGGTATTCTTCTACGCGAAATTGGCTATTCTTCGCCTCGTGCCCCGGGGCATTCACCACCAGACTGAATTCTCCCGTCCTGCAATAGCGGGGCAAGGTGAACTGTCCCGAAGCCATGCCGAAAGCGTCGGTCTTCACCGTGAGCGTGTCGAGGTCTTCGTGACGACTGTCTTGGAGTTTCACCTTCACCTCCTTGTTCGGCACCACATTGTAGGTGTCGCCGTTGCGCGAGTAGAGCAGCGTCGCAAATTCCATGCGCTGCCCGGGTCTGTACATCGGGCGGTCAGTGTAGATTTGACAACCCTTTTCTGCATTGGGCGTATAATTGCCCTCGTTGCGGAAACCAAAATCGTATTTTCTTCGCTCGTCCGGCACGGTCGCTATCTCTTGCGGATCGGTGATGGGCTGCCCGGTGATGACGTCGACGTAGGTTTTCTTGCCTTTCACCGTCTGCGTCTTGAGTTCGAACAGCGTGCCGCGCGAGATGAGCACCAATTCGCACTCCATCAGTCGGTCGTTGGCCCAAAGTTCCGCCACGTAGACACCGGCGGCGGGCATTTTGAATTCGATGCTGTCTTTCGTCGTGTGGTGAGCCGGTAGCGTCGGCAATTCTTTGTGGAGTGTCAAGGCCGTTTCGTGTGGCACTTTGCTCAACAGTCGCGCCCGCGACTCTTTCCCGATGTAGTAGTCGGGATTGAAGCCGTAGGTCCGCAAAGCGTTCAGCGAAGCATCCACCCCCTTGAGCCGAATGAAGTTGATTTTCACCGACTTCATGTTCTTCCACCGGATCAGCGCGCGATAAGTCGCACCGGGATAGAAGGCATTGCCCTCCGTTTTCAATTCGGGCGACGACCAGTCGACCTGAATATTCGGCTGTTCTACATCCACCAGGAAATTGTGGAGTCCGACCGCGGTTTTGCCGTAACGTTGCTCTCCGGCTTTTGCCAGTTGCACGGCCTCGTCGAGCTGCTTGTCGCGCAGCAAAGCACAAATACGCGCAATGGTTTCGCCATTCTCGGGGAGTTCTTCGTAAAAGTTGGAGACTTTTCTCAGAAACTCCAGTCGTTTTTCTCCTTCGAGCAGGTCGGCCAATTTCCATTCCGTGTGGAGTGCTGCCCTTCTTCGCCCCTGTTGTTGATAAAAGTCGAGATTGCGGTGCAGCACCTCCCGCAGCTCTTCTTTCTTGATGGGCCGAAAATAGTTGTCTTCGTAGGCGTTGACGAGCGTTTCGGTGAGGACACTGAGCAGATCGTCGTTGTAGGTGGTTTTGCTGTCCGCCCCGAATTGGAAGAGCGTCGCATAGTCGCGGGTGCGTGCCGCACCGAGCAGTGCCGTCTGTTGCACGGATTCGAGGAGCAAATCGTGGGCTTTGCGCACCGCCGCGGTGTCATTGTAGCGCCACGAGGAGCGGGCGCGCTCGGCATAGAGGCGTCCCAAGGCATTGAGCCAGAGGGCGCGTTCAACGGGCCGCTTTTCTTTGGCCAATTCTCGTTCGATGAGTTCGCGCATCACCGCTCCGCTGTCCGGCGCGATTTCTTGTTGCATCACCTGTTCGGTGAAGAGCGCGCGCAGGAGTTGGGCGGTGTTGCCCGACCGGAGGGCTTCTTTACGTATGAGTTGGAGTGATTTCAGCGCCGTCTTGGGTTGATCTTTTGCACTCGCCGCTTCCACGTCATTCCACCACCGGGTGAAGTGCTGGGCAGATGTCAGTTGAGCCAGACAAGAGGCACAAAGCAGCGTAAGGAGCTTGGTATTCATAGGCATTCTGTACTGTTGAAAAAACAAATTTATATTTTTACGATGAGTTACCATGCATTTCTCGTGCTTTTTTCTGCTGCGAATGTTAATTGTGTGCGGAAAGGTGCGAAACAGTCGCCTGCGATGTTTGCTCCCCTTTGGGGAAATTGTATCTTTGTACACGGTTCTACCACCGCGAGGGAAGATTTTTGCTTCGCCTTTCGCGCCGCGCAAAGTAATGTGTCCGATGGGACTCGTTTGTTGTGCTGACGTATCGGGCGATCGTGCATTTCCTCGTTTCCTATTCCCCCCAACTACAAAGTTCCTACACATGAACGATAAAATGAAGCAGTTTCTGCCCCCCGTCGATCTCGAGAAAATGAAAGCCATTCTCGATATCGAGGAGCGCTTTGTCACCGGAAAAATCACCCTCGAGGAGGGTCGCGAAGAAGTGGCGCGCCGCGTCGGTTCGCTCCGTCCCTATCATCTCGCCTTCATCGAACAAACGATGACCGAACACACCGAAGATGAGTGCATTCGCGAGAACATGGCGCAAAAAATCAAGCTCTTCGAGGGCTTTATGGACTATTCTCGTCCCGAACTGCCCGAAGATCACCCCATTGCTCACTACTATGCCGAGAACGACGAGTTGAAGCGCCTGTTGCTTCAGGTCGAAGATTTGGTACAATACCCGGTCATCAAAAATCAGTGGATCGATCTGATCGAACGCATCAACGAATACCCCCTGCACTACAAGCGCAAGCAAAATCAGCTCTACCCCGTGCTGGAACAGAAGGGATTCGACCGCCCCACCACGACGATGTGGACCTTCGACGACATGGTGCGCGACCACATGCGCGAATGTCGCCGACTCCTCGATGCCGGCGACGACGATGCCTTCGTGGCCGAGTGTGAAAAGCTGATCTACTACGGTCGTGACTTGATGGACAAGGAGGAAACCATCCTCTATCCCACTTCGTGCGCCATGATCAGCGAAGAAGAGTTTGCGCAAATGAAGGCCGGCGATCACGAAATCGGTTATGCCTATCTCAATATTGAGGTCGACCACCGCAAGGCGGCCGCCGAAACGGGCGCTCCCGTTGCGCCCGCCGAGGGTTTCGCCACCGATCTGGCGCAGTTGCTCTCGAAATACGGCTATTCGACCGGCGCCAACGAGAAACTCGATGTGACCACCGGTAAACTTACGCTCGAACAGATCAACTTGATCTATCGCCACATGCCCGTAGACCTGTCGTTTGTGGACGAGAACGAACTGGTGTGCTTCTACAGCGACACAGATCACCGCGTGTTCCCGCGCAGCCGCAACGTCATCGGTCGCGAAGTGATGAACTGCCACCCGCGCAAGAGTGCCCATGTGGTGAAAGAAGTCATCGACAAACTCCGCTCGGGTGAACAAGACAAGGCCGAGTTCTGGATCGAGAAGCCCAATCTCTTTATATATATATTGTATGTCGCCGTGCGCGATGAGAATGGACGCTTCCGCGGTGTGCTCGAAATGATGCAAGACTGCACGCACATCCGTTCGCTCAAGGGTTCGCGCACCTTGCTCAAGTGGGCAGACGAGACCGGCGTGCCGGCTGAGGCTCCGTCGACACAGTCGCCCGCCGCTCCTGCTGCCCAAGAACCGGTTCGCCCCGTCGTCAGTCCCCATGTGCAACTGCAGACCGAAGTCGAAACCCCGGCCGCCGGCCTTTCGCCCGAGAACATCACAGCCCAAACCCGTTTGGCCGATCTGCTGGAGCAATATCCCGATTTGAAACAGCGACTCACCGAGATCTCACCGCTCTTTGCGATGCTGCGCACGCCGTTTGGCAAGATCATGGCGGCCAAGGCCGATGTGCAAAAGATGAGTGAGCGTTCCGGCGTGAAACTCGAGCGCCTGCTTTCGGAACTCAAGCGCATTGTCGGCGAACTGGCCGGCAAATCTTGATTCCGTCGCTTCTTTCTCCTACCGGCGCAGCCGTTGTTGCCACTTGAAGTGCCGTTCGCATCCCACCGCTTTGCGCCGTTTTCGCTCGTTCTGCAACGGGCGAAGATGCCGGTGAGTGTGCCGCCTCAAAGCGACGATACGCTTTCGCTCGGTGCCCCATCAGGTGTGAAAGTCTTGCCCTCTGCGAGTCTTTCACACCTGTTTTTTCTCCGGGCACGCTCCTTGTCTCCTTCGCAGCGCAACCGCGAGCGTCTTCCTTATTATAAAGAGGAGATATCGCGCAGTTGCTTTTTCTCCGTTTTGCACTTGGCGGACATCGGCGCGCACAAGCCATTTTCAGTTCGCTTCTTCCTCGTTCAGAGAGGGCAATGTCCGTTAAAAGAACGAATGAAAACCACCTATCGCAAAAAATATTGTACCTTCGCAACATGGAATTTATCATCCCCTCAATCGATCGTATCGACGAAACCGCGCGTCAATTTGCCGCTGCCGCGCAGTTTAACGACAAGCACCGCAACGTCTTTGCCTTTTATGGCAAGATGGGAGCGGGCAAAACCACATTTATCAAGGCGCTCTGCGACGTGCTCGGCGTGGATGACGTGGTAAATTCGCCCACCTTCGCCATTGTCAACGAATACCACAGCGGCGTGTTGAACGGTCCCGTCTTCCACTTTGATTTCTACCGTATTAAGCACGTAGACGAAGCCTTCGATATCGGCACGGACGACTATTTCTATTCCGGTTCGCCGTGTTTCATCGAGTGGCCGGAGCTCATCGAACCGCTCTTGCCCGACAATGCCGTGCGTGTGGACATCGAGGAACTGCCCGATGGCACGCGCCGCGTCGTTTTGGCCGACTAAGGTGCGCCGTTTCCGCCCCTCCTTTTTCTAATCGTGTGCAGCCTTTCGGCACAGCCCACGCTTTCTATCCTCAAACCCCTTCCCATGAAAAGATTTTTCTTTGCCCTGTGCTGCATGGTCGCCCTGACTGTCGGTGCGCAGACCACTCCGACCCCGATGCCCAACCAAATTGTGGAAGCCCTTCGTGTGTCGCAGCTCAAAGATCTCACTCCGGCACAGAAACCCCGCGTGACGAAGTTGGCGCTCACCGGCGCGCTCACCGCTCGCGGCAACAGCGACTTCCGCCAACTGCGCGATCTCTGCCCTCAACTGCGTGAACTCGATCTCAGCCAAGCCGATGTGACCGAGATTCCCGACAATGCTTTTCTCGGTTGCAGCAACCTGCGCAAGATCATCCTCCCGACGAAGCTCCGCAAAATCGGTTATCAAGCTTTCTTGGGATGCCGCGGTTTGACGAGCATCTCCTTCCCCGCCGGTTTGGAAGAGGTGGGATCGGGCGCCTTCAACGGTTGTACTCGTTTGCGCGAGGTGCATTTTGCCGGTGCACAACCGAAAGTCGTCGGCTTTGCAGCCTTCAACGGTGTCCCCGCCCCGAATCTTCCCACCGAAACCGACGCTTTGCGCGAAAAAGTGCGCACAGAGAAATATTCGCTCGTTCCGCTGCCCGCTCAACTTGAGGAACGTGCCGGCGCCCCCTTTGAGGTGGCACGCATTGGCCGCATCGAGGCCGCTCCCGCCCTCCACAACGAAGCCGGCGTGGCCCGTCGCGTGCTGCGTGAGCGCACCGGTGTGAGCGTATTGCGCGGTGGTGCTGCCTTGCAACTCTCGGTCGACACCGTCGCCGTGAGCAATGCCGAAGGCTACACCCTCACCGTCGATAAAAAAGGCATTCGCATCGTCGGTGGTTCGCCCGCCGGAGTCTACTATGGACTCATGACGCTCGACCAACTCCTCGCCGCACAACCCACGCAGCTCGCGCCGGTGTTCATCGCCGACGCCCCCCGCACCCGCGTTCGTGAGTTGATGGTCGATCCCTGCCGCACCTTCATTCCGTTTGCCCGCCTGAAGCAGATCGTTACGGAGATGGCGCGCTACAAGTTCAACGCCCTGCACCTCCACCTCGTGGACGATCAGGCTTGGCGCATCGAGATCAAGAAATATCCGCGCCTCGTTGCCGAGAGTAGCACGCGTCCGGCCATGGACGACATGCTCTATTCCAGCCCCGGTTTCTACACGCAGGCCGAAATGAAAGAGTTGGTGGCCTTTGCCGCCGCCCACCATGTGATGGTCATCCCCGAAATCGAAATGCCCGGTCACGAGGTCGCCGCCATCCATGCCTATCCCGAACTCACCCCCGGCGCGAAGAAAGTGCCCATCCGCACCACCTGCGGCGTATCGAACGAGTTGCTCAATCCCGCTTCGGAGTTCACCTACCAATTCCTCTTCGACGTCTTCGACGAGCTGGCCGAAGTCTTCCCCGCCCCCTATGTTCACCTCGGCGGTGACGAAGCCGGTATGCCTCCCCTCGATTGCTGGACGAATGATTCCTCCTGCAACGCCCTCAAAGACCGTTTGGGCATCACTTCGCGCGACCGCAGCGAGAACTGGCGCTTGCAGAAGTACCTCTTCGACCGCGTGATTGAGCACCTGCGCGACAAACTCGGCAAGACGCCCATGTTCTGGTATGAAACCGACTTCAAGGAGATTCAACCCGGCTGCGTCACCTTCGCTTGGCGCCATGGTCTGACGGCCAAAGCCCTCGAAGCCGCCGAACGCAACAACGTCAAAGTGATGCTCTGCCCCGGCGAGCACTGCTATCTCGACTATCCGATGGCCGGCGGCGATCTGCCCGAAGTCAACTGGGGTATGCCCGTCACCTCGCTCAAGCAAACCTATGCCCTTGATCCCGCTTGGGGACGCGGCAAGGAGTTTGAAGAGAAATATATGTTCGGTGTCACCGGCACGCTGTGGAGCGAATGTATGCCCCGCCCCGAACGCATCTTCTATATGGCCTTCCCCCGCGCATGGGCGCTGGCCGAAGCCGGTTGGACACCGCAAAATCGCCGTGACTATACCGACTTCTTGCGCCGCCTCCGCCTGGTGATGGCCGATTATCAGCTCCGCGGTCTTCCCGCTTCCAACAAATTCTGATCGTCGCTCGTCGTTGGTGAACGTCCCGGCTCGAATCTGCTGTTTCGTATCTCCCGTGTGCGAATTAATCTTCGACGACAGTCTCCCTTTCTCCCCGCCACCTTCTCGTGGCGGGGATTTTTTTTCTGTGCAAACTTTCGGCGCAATGCACAACAGAACCACCCGAAGGAACAAAACGCGGTAGATCGGTTTTCATTGAAAGCCGCGCGAATTGCAAATTACAGTAGTACAAATACCATTTTTCGAATCTGTTTTTGTGCATAGATCACAAAAAAAGTGCTGATTCATTGCATTTTCCTGTTTGTAATGTTGTCAAATTCTCGCAAAACGCTTAACTTCGCGACATGGCAACATTGTTTTGTGGTAATCAACTCATCGGTGGCGTGGAAATGCACCCGCAGATCGAACGGCGAGAACGCTCGTCGGTCGCTTTTCTGCTTGCGCTTTCCGGTGATGCTCGATTACAGACCCCTTCCGGTGAATGGACGGTAGGCGCCAACGATTTGTTGGTGGTCACCGACCTGCGGAGCGTCGTATTGCACGATGCTTCTGCCGATTGGTGCGTAGAATATGTTGCAGCGCCCGTCGAATTTTGGGAAAATCTCCGCATTCGAGTCGAGCAAAGCCCCACTACGGGCGAAGCGCCGCCAGGCAATGAAGTGCCGGCCCGGTTCGCGGCCGATCCCGGTAGTCGTTCGCCCGAAGAAGACGCCGTTGCCGCTCGCGAACTCTTGGCCGGTTGGGGATGTGCCGAGTGCGAACTCCTGCGTCTCTCCAATGTGGAAACCAATCGCCTCTACGACGATCTGTTGCGCATCAGCGAACGCAGTCAAGAGTCGAAGAACCCCTACCAAAACGACGTGCTGGCCGCCCTCTGTCGTGTGTTGGTCTACGATGTGCTCACGCTCCGTGCCGCCCAACACTCTGCCACTGATCGCAGCGCACGCACCGTCAAACGATTCTACGATCTGCTCGAAAGCGGCATTGCCCGCCGAGAGCGAGAAGTGCGTTACTACGCTTCACGCATCGGTGTGACACCGAAATTTCTCACCGACACCATACGGCGCGTTACCGGCAAGAGTGCTACCGCCATCATCAACTCCTACGCCCTTATTCCGCTCAAAGAATTGTTAGAGCAGCAAGAGCTCCCGATGACACAGATCGCCGAAGAGATGAATTTCCATTCCCTCTCCTATTTTAGTCGTTACGCATCGAAGCTCTTGGGCATGACCCCCACGCGCTACCGCGACAGCCTGCGCGAGACGCCTCCGCGTCCCATCGAGTTGTTAGACTCGTTCGGCCCTCGCTCCTAAGCGCCGGGTAATCTCCGATCTTTGTTCCGTTGTAAGCTTCATTGTTCTTGATTTGATTCGTTATTTCACCACAAATATAAGAACTTTGGAGCTTACACATGTTTTGGGACAGTATCAAGCGCCGTCTTGCTTCGCGCGATTCGCCCGCCCTGTGTGGGGATTACACCTTAGGGACACCATTCCCAACAAAAAAAAACGCCTCCTTCTGTTTCGACAGAAGGAGGCGATTTTTGTAGCATAAGGTGATCGGCAAGCGATCGGTCGTAGGGGGTTAGTCGGCGTCTTAGCCTTTGAGCATGGGCGTGAGGTTCTTGATCATGTCGGCCGTCATGGCATCGAGATCGAAAGCGGGTTTCCAATCCCATTCCTGACGCGCTGCCGTGTCGTCGAGGCTGTTGGGCCAAGAGTCGGCAATGCTCTGTTTGAGGGGATCCACTTCGAAACGCATCTTGAAGTCGGGGAGTTGACGACGAATGGCTTCGAAAATCTGCGTCGGCTCAAAGCTCATGGCCGCAATGTTGAAGCTGTTGCGGTGGACGAGGCGCGCAGGATCGGCCTCCATGAGTTGCAAGCAAGCGTTGAGTGCGTCGGGCATGTACATCATGTCCATGAACGTACCCTTGGCGATGGGGCAAACAAACTCTTCGCCTTTCACGGCCGAGTAGTAAATATCTACGGCATAGTCCGTCGTACCGCCACCCGGAGGCGTCACATAAGAGATGAGACCGGGGAAGCGCACGGCACGCGTGTCGACGCCATAGCGACGATAGTAGTAGTCCGAGAGCAATTCAGTGGTCACCTTCGTGATACCATACAGGCTGCGGGGGCGCTGAATGGTGTCTTGCGGGGTGTGGTCGGCCGGTGTTTCGGGACCGAAGCAAGCGATGGACGAGGGCGTGAAGACCGCGCACTGCTGTTCGCGTGCCACTTCCAGCACATTCCACAGACCGTTCACACCGATGTGCCAAGCCAGTTTGGGCTTGTTCTCTGCCACCACCGAAAGGAGCGCAGCCAGATTGTAGATCGAATCGATGTTGTGCTTCTGCACCACAGCGGCAATGGCCGCAGCATCGGTCACATCGCAAATTTCGCAGGGACCGCTCTCGCGCAGCATTTCGTTGGGTTCAGCACCCGTGATGTAGCCGGCCACAACATTGTCGTTGCCGTAAACGCCGCGAAGTTTCATGGTGAGTTCCGAACCGATTTGGCCGGTGGCACCGATGACCAGAATTTTTTTCATTGAAATCCTAACAGATTACAGGGTTATAGAGGGTTTTTCTTCTCAGCGCAGCCCCTTGTTGTGCCCATCGTCTTGTAGAGCAAAACGAAGCGGGTGGGAGAGGGGACCGATTCTGAAAAGTGGATCTTTCAAATTCGCAGCAAAGTTACGCTTTGCCCTTCGAATGTCAAAGAGGAAAACGGCTTTTTTCCGCTTTTGTTCGTGGCGCTTCAGCGTCGCACGTGGCGGTCGTCGACCGGGATGAGCAACCAGCGTGCTCCCCAATCGGCCGCGCTGGCCATCACTACGCCGTTGTTGTGCTCGCTGGCGCTGACCGCATTGTTGGGGCGGTCGAGGAGCTTGAACGACACCAAATTCACATAGTTGCGGTCGGCGGCGTCGCGTTCGACGTAGAAAAACGCATCGTCAAACACAAAGGGGATGGTGGGTAAACTCGCCCCCTCCCGTTCGGTGCAAGCCAAGAAGCGTTCGCTGCCTACATTTTGGAAGGTGTAGAGGCCATCGTCCGAGATGCGCGTCACCTTGAAGAGGTAGAACAGCGCATCGTCTTCGAACACGTTGGGAAAGGGCAGTGCTGTATTGAATGTCCAGCAGGCGCGCATCGGGTCTTTGTTGAACGCCGCCCCCGGCAGTTGTCGGGGAATGCGTGGGCGCCCGATGTAAAGAGCGTTTTCGGCCGTTCGTGCGTTTTTCACGAAGTAATAGCCGTCTTTGAGCGAAGCCACTGTTTCCTGTGCGGAAACCGAGAGCGAAACCCAAGAGAGGAGAAAGAGCAAAAGGCCGGAAAACAAACGAACGACTGCAGGCATATCGTCAAGAAATGAAGGGGGTTGAAGGATTAGTAAAACGGGGTCACCGTTGTGTTGCGGCGTCATCCGTCAAAGATTGCACAAAATTACGATTTTGTTTTCGCTTTCACAAGCGCCGCGGCGTATTCTCGACGTTCCTTTTGCAATTCATCGAGAAAACGTCATTTATGCAGCCTGATTGCAAACTTGCTGTGTATGCGATGTTATATTCATATCGAGGTTTTGTGTCGATATCGACCGAAATGGTGGGGCGTTTTTTTTCTCCTTTCCCTTCTTTTGGTCGGCAAAATCATGTCTTTTCCGCCAAGTCTCGCGCGCCCGCGCGTCCGGTGTTTTTCGTTTTTTGCCTTCACCTCTTCACCTTTTGGTTATAAGTATTTGTCTGACAGTGTGATAAGTGTGAAGGCAAAAAGACGATTTGCCTTCACCCGCAAAAACATCGAGGAGCGGTGCGCAAAAAGTGCCGATTCCATCGCGGAAGACTCCTCCACTCGGTGAAGGCTTTTCTTGTCTCGGTGAAGGCGAATCTTCACCCAAATCTTCACCGCAAGTATTTGTTTATGAGTGGCTTATTTTTAGAGGTGAAGGGTGAAGGCAAAAAACGCAAACTCGCTGAGTGCGCGTACACGCGCGTACGAGAAGGGAGAAACGAGTGGGGTTATGAACAAAAGCAGCCGAGTTTGATGAGAAAGCTGCGGTGTTTTCGGAAAAATATGCAGGAGGAAAATGGGCACTGCGCAGTGCGATTCCTCGTTCTGTCGAGTTGAGTTGCAACGCAGAGGAGAGCGAACGTGTCTTTCTCGAAATGTTAAATATAGTCGTTTGGAAATCCAGGTTTCGAGGGATAAAATCGATGAAATCGCAGTTTTTGGCCGCTTCGCACTGCGCCGGTTTCTGCTTTGTGCGCGATGTTTCCACATGGGGTGCGAAGGGCATACAGAAACCGGCGAACGGCGGTGGAAAATTCTCGCGCGGGGCTTTGCAATATACACTGCGCAAAAATATCACGTATCGTAAAAAAGTAGTATCTTTGCTTGCAACGATTCCAAATCGGAAAATCAACTCAACAACATACAAGTTTCTTTCTTATGAACGTGATCAAAAAAGCCCTTTGCACGCTCTTGTTGGGCGCTCTTGCCCTCGGTGCGGGTGCCGACTCGGCCCAATGGCGCAAGGGAGCGCTCTATCGATTGTCGCCTCCGGCGGCGGGTGCGAAAGTGCTCGATGTGCGTGGCGAAGCTGTGCAGACCGCGGAAGTCGACGCCTCGCGTCGCGAACAGTATTGGACGTTGGCTCCACTCTCCGGGGCATGGCGCATCATCAACCCCTTCACACAGCGCGCGCTCCGTTTTGCCGGCGACCGCGTTGAAACCGGTGAAATCAACGGATCGGACGAGAACCAAATGTGGAGTGCCGAACCTGCTCCCGGTGGGGGATATCTCTTCGTCCCGGCTGCCCGCCGCACGGTGTGCCTGAGTCTGGACGCCACGGGCAAGGCTGTGCTCAAAGACTTGGCCGCTGCTCGCCGTGACAAGTATTCGGCTTTCCGCACCACACTCGCCGACGTTTCAGGCTTCGATGAAGCACAAACTTATCGCCTGCGCCTCGTGGATCGTCCCGGCTTCGTGCTCGGCAACGGCGAATTGCCCGAAAACGGCGCACGCATCGTGGCAGAACGCAAAGATTCGGTGCACCGCGGACAGTATTGGAACGTCAAGATGCTCGACCTCACGCGTCGTGTGGTGGGCAACGCCTATTTCACCCAGCACTTTGACGACGGCGGCAACAATGCCTCTATCGACTATCTCCTGCAGTGGCCGGCGCAGATGAACCGCCCCGGCAATGCGCAGCTGACCATCGTGCCGGTGCCCGGCGAAACGAACACGTATGTGATCGCTTCCTACAACAAGAAGGGCAAGATGTTCGCCCTGCGTGGCAACGAGATGAAGATCGTGCCCCTCGATGTGAAGGATCGCACGGCTTGGGTGGCGTTCGACGAAGTGGACAAACCCAAAATTCAGTCGCCCCGATGGGAAGACGAAACGGTGTTTGCCGTCAATCGCCTGCCGGGGCACACTACTTTCCAACCCTACGCCTCGGAACGTGAGATGATGGCCGACAAGGCATACTACGCCACGCCGTGGACGGTGCCCGTGAGCGAACGCTATCTCTCGCTCAACGGCACGTGGAAGTTCAACCTCGTGAGTGAACCCTCGAAGCGTCCGACCGATTTCTTCAAGGACGGTTTCGATGTGAGCCGCTGGGACGACATTCCTGTGCCTTCCAACTGGGAGATGCTCGGTTATGATCACCCCATCTACTGCAATGTGGAGTATCCGCACGCCAACACGCCGCCTTACATCATGGCGCGCCCGGGCTACAACGACGGCGGGGCGAACTACGGCATCAACCCCGTGGGCTCGTATGTGCGCACCTTCACGCTGCCGGCTTCGTGGGACGGTCGTCGCACGATCATTCATTTCGGTGGTGTCTATTCTGCGGCCACGATTTGGCTCAACGGCCACGAAGTGGGCTATCGTCAGGGCTCGAACAACGTGAGCGAATACGATCTCACCCCCTATCTGCGCGCCGGCGAAAACCGCCTTGCGGTGCAGGTGATGCGCTGGAGCGACGGTTCGTATCTCGAATGCCAAGATATGTTCCGCATGAGCGGTATCTTCCGCGATGTCTACCTTTACAGTCTGCCCTCGGCCACGGTCTACGATCATCGCATCACTGATGTGCTGAGCAACGACTATCGCGATGCCGCGGTGACGATCGACTTCGGACTGCGCAACCCGACGAAACAGGCAGAAGCCAAAGCCGTGGCGCTCGACGTCTATAGTCCCGACGGCAAGAAAGTGGCTTCGCAGCGCTGGCAACTCCAAGCGCCGGCCGGCAAGGACATGGACTTGGCGCGCCAACAGGTGAAATTTGACCTGAAGAACGTGACCAACTGGACGGCCGAAACGCCCCATCTCTACACCTTCCGCTTCCGTCAGTACGATGCGGCCGGCCGTGAGGAAATGGCGTGGAGCACGAAATATGGTTTCCGCGAAATCAAATTGGCCAACTCCTTGGTGTACATCAACGGTAAGCGCGTACTTTTCAAGGGCGTGAACCGCCAAGACACCGATCCCGAGCGCGGTCGTGCCGTGACGAACGAGACGATGCTGCGCGACATCCTGCTGATGAAGCAGAACAATGTGAACCTGATTCGCACCTCGCACTATCCGAACAATGCGCGCATGTATGCCATGTTCGATCATTTCGGCCTTTATACCTGCGATGAGGCCGACTTGGAAGACCACGCCAACCAATCGATTTCAGATTTGAAGAGCTGGATTCCGGCTTTCGAAGATCGCATTCGCGAAATGGTGGCGCGTGATTACAACCACCCCTCTGTCGTGATGTGGAGTTTGGGTAACGAGGGCGGTAACGGCGAAAACTTCCGTGCTTGCTACGATTTGGCGAAGCAAATGGATGCCACCCGCCCCGTGCACTACGAAGGAACGCGCATTCATCGCCCCTTCGGCGGCGAACGCTTCTCGGATTTCTATTCGAAGATGTATCCCGACATTCCTTGGATGGAGAAATACTGCAACAACATGGACAAACCGGTCTTTGTTTGTGAGTATGCGCACGCCATGGGTAACGCCATCGGTAACCTCCGCGAGTATTGGGACGCCATCGAGGCGAGCAATTCGTGCGTGGGCGGTGCCATTTGGGACTGGGTCGACCAAAGCATCTACGATCCCAAAGAATTGAAACAAGGCATCCGCCGCTTGCACACGGGCTATGACTATCCCGGCCCGCACCAGGGCAACTTCATGAGCAATGGTGTTTTGCCCGGTACGCGCGAAGAGAGCGCGAAACTCAAGGAAGTGAAGGCGGCTCACCAGTTTGTGAAGTTCCGCTTGGTGAACGTCGACAAGCAGCGCAACGTGGCGCGCTTGGTGGTGCGCAACGGTTATGCGTTCACCAACCTGCGCGACTTCGACCTTCGCACCGCCGTGTTGCGCAACGGTCACGTGATCAGCACGCAACGCATGGCTCTGCCGGCGGTCGCTCCCTCCGACAGTGTCGAGGTAGAAGTGAAGTTGGCGAAGGCCGATTTGAGCGGACGCACCGTGCGTGACGGCGACGAAGTGATGCTCAATGTTTATGCCGATCGCCGCGCGGCCACCGATTGGAGCGCCAAACGTCATGAAGAGGCGCTGATGCAGTTCACCCTCGCCACGCGCCGCGGTCTTCCCGCGCCGGCTGCTCGTCCGCTCGAAGTGGTGGATGTGCGCAAAAACGGTAAGGTCGTGATCTCTGCCGACCGGATGAAACTGGTCTTCGACGAGCGCAGTGCGAAACTCCACGCGTTGCTCATCGACGGCAAGAAGGTGCTCGGCAACGGTTTGGATCTCGATTACACCAACTTCCGTTTCATCGAAAACGACCGTCAGAGCGATGCCAACAACGGAATGGATTCGGTGGGCACGATCTCGGCCGAACGCAAGGGCGAAACGTATGTGGTGACTACGCACCGCACGGGTAAACTCAGCGACTTGACGATGGTCTACACGCTCCATGCCGGCAATGTGCTCGATGTGACGACGAAGTTCACGCCCAAGCGCGACGGACTCCGCCGCCTGGGCATCGAAGTGGGGCTTGATTCCACGCTCAGCCGCGTGAACTACTGGGCTTACGGGCCTTGGGAGAACTACAACGACCGCATCGACGGTGTGACCGTGGGTCGTTATGCCACGACGCCGGCGACTTCGACAGAACACTACATGAAGCCGCAAAGCACCGGTAACCGCGAAGGATTGCGCGAAGTGTCGTTTGCCGATGCCACGGGCCGCGGTATTTTGGTGCGCGCCGAAGGCAAAGTGAGCTTCGCCGCCGTGCCTTTCACTGAAAAAGACTTGGCCGATGCGCGCCACAGCTGGGAATTGAAGGCGCGTCCTTACACGGTGCTGCACTTCGATGCTGCTTATCGCGGTGTGGGTAATGCCTCGTGCGGTGGCGTTGATACGCGCAAATCGTATTGCGTGCCCAACACGCCGCAACAATTCACGCTCCGCATTACTCCGCTGAAATAAACACGCCGATTGGCTACTTGCCAATCCACAGATATGACAATCGCCGCCTGCATCCTTTGAGGAAGCAGGCGGCGATTGTAGTACGATGAAATCAATGTGTATCGTCTGAAAAGCCCGAAAACATCGGGCGAACAGTCTCCTCTCGGAGGCAGAAGTTTAGAGGGGCAGGGTGGCGCGTTCCAACCAAGCGCGGTCTTTCTCGTCGGCGAGCAGCGGAAGCAGTTGATTGCGCACGCTTTCGTGATAACGGTTGAGCCAGTTTCGCTCGTTTTCATCGAGCATCTCCACGATGATGGGCGTCGTGTCGAAGGGGCAGAGCGTGAGGGTTTCGAACTCGAGGAAGCGGCCGAAGTCGGTTTGCGCATATTCGCGAGTGAGGAGCACATTCTCGAGGCGCACTCCGAATTTACCGCTGACGTAGATTCCCGGTTCGTCCGTAACAGTCATGCCGGCCACGAAGGGGGTGGTGCTGGCGGCATTGGTGTTTTTGCGAATCTGTTGCGGCCCTTCATGCACGCAGAGGTGGCAGCCGACGCCGTGTCCAGTGCCGTGCCCGAAATCCATACCCTCTTGCCACATGGCATAACGGGCGGCGAAATCGAGCACCAAGCCTTGTGTGTGCTCCGGAAAGCGGGCGCGCGCCAAAGCGATGTGACCTTTCAACACGAGGGTGTAGGCTTTGCGCTCTTCGTCGGTGAGCGGACCGAGGGGAATGGTGCGGGTGATGTCGGTCGTGCCGCTTACGTAATGCGCACCGCTGTCGAGCAACAAGAAACTGCGGGGAGCGAGCGTCGCGTTGCTTTCTTCGTCGGCTTCGTAGTGCACAATGGCACCGTGTGCGCCGTAACCGGCAATGGTGCCGAAGGAAAGACCGCGAAAGTCGGGGTGTTCTGCGCGAAACGCGGTGAGGCGTTGCTCGATCGAGAGTTCCGTTTCTTGTGCAATCTCGCCTTTTTCGATGATTTCATCGAGTGCTCTGCGAAAACGCACCATGGCTACACCGTCCAACTGCATGGCGCGGCGGAAACCGGCAATTTCGCGTTCGTCTTTCACGGCGCGCAAGGCGGGGACGGGCGTGACGGGGGAGGTGCAAACGGAGTACAAACCCAATTGGTGGAAAATTTCCACTGCTTGTTGGTTCATGCTTTCGGCATATCCGATGATGGTCTTTTTCGGATCGAGCGAACGAAGGAGATCGGCTGCACTTTCGTAGGGGTGGAGCCTGATATTGTGCGATTCCAATTCTTTTCGCACGATTTCATCGAGGGCCTCGAGATGAGCGAAAAGGTGAGTTTCTCGTTCGCCCACCAATAAATAGGAAAGGAAGACGGGGTTAAATTCAATGTCTTCGCCGCGGAGATTGAGCAACCACGCAATCTCGGAAATATCGTTGTAGAAGAAATAAGTATCGGCGCTTTCATTGAACTTACGCGCGGAAGTAGCGGCCATCGGATCAGCAGCTTTCAACTTTTTCGCGATGAGTTCGTGTTGTAATCGACGAACCAATTCTATTTTCTCGCCCGCTGTCTTGCTTGTCCATTCAGCAGGGTGGCAAACTATGGGGCGTTTCGGCAGCGCCGGGCGGTCTTTCCAAACTTCGGTGGAGAGATCGATGTCTTTCGTGGCGAAACCTGATAGCTCCGTTTCGAACTGTGCGGTGCTGCAAGTGGCATAATCAAAACCCACCGTGAATTTCGCGGACGTAGCGGGGCATTGTGCGCGCAACCATTCCGCGACATCGGGCGTTTCCGGCAATCCTTCTTTCATCAGTTCGATGCCCGTTCCCGAAAGTTCCTCGGCAGCTTGCAGAAAATAGCGCGAATCGGTCCAAAGTGCTGCTTTTTCGGCTGCAAC
>ERZ772961.293-NODE-293-length-21675-cov-4.457956_pt1 | contig 21675 bp, 20 predicted proteins | sample MGYA00580677_ERZ772961 | MGnify/ENA primary metagenome ERZ772961 (study PRJEB29015, sample SAMEA2738088) | human oral metagenome | biome: human oral; feature: human-associated habitat; material: saliva | place: China | collected 2227 ... | reverse complement strand
ATCAGAATGCGCCCGAGCCTTTTACAGATGTAGTTACGGAGAAGAAGTATTATGTGAAGAGACTACTCTATACATTTATCACTACTATAGCGTTGACCTTTTGCATTCTTATGAATTTAGATCTCAATACGAATGGCTTTGTCTTTAATCCAATTGAGGCTTATTATCAGCTGGCTGATAAACCGTCTCCAATTATTTACATATACGCTGTGATGTACCCAATACTAGTGCTATTTGAGCTGGTATTTATCTTCAGATACACTAGATTAATATGGAAACTGAAAAGAGAAACTTTTAAGAGGACTGCTGGCTTTAAGGCTAGACGTTATGTAAATATGATTTTAATTAATACGATTATCGTGCTGATTGTAGGCCTCTTTATATGTGGTATTCGTGCCAGATAAGAGAGTCACAACAAGCAGCTTTAAGGAGGCATTGGCCTATAAGGATAATGACCTTGTAAGATTCGCAGAATTTGACCCATCCGCTTGGGATGAGGTTCGGGCGAATATGACCGTAAAAAATGACAATAAGGATGTTGATAATCCCGACATAACATACGAGACAAGTTACGACCGTAATATTATGATGACGAAAATGTCTTCGGAAGACCTCGAGGTTTATCCTAGAACCGACAAAGATGGTGTATCTGAGCCAAAGCTCATGTATCAGATTCAGCTATACAAAGCTAAATCAGCAAAAATTGCCGCACGTTTTATGCCATCTAATATAGCAGAAGAACTCGACTATAAGGGCTTCGACGTATCGGAGAAGCGCATTCGAGATATGCAGTTTAAATACAAGGGACTCGATTACGCGGCATATATCGCAGCTTCTAAAAAAGATGAGGCTCCATTCTATAAACAGATGCTTTTCCTCAGAAAGGGAAATAAATATGTCGTTGTTGCATATAGTGGTCCTATCAATCTGAAGTCGAAGGTGGGACTGTTTGCAGCAAAGATGTAGCTATATTGTATTCAGTTGTTATCGCAAAATGTTCAACACGAGGTGTGTCATGGATAAGAAAACGAAATTAAAATTTGATCCGTTTGGTGTAGTTGATATGTTCTATAAGCAGAACTGGCTTGAATATCAGGCAAGAAAAGGTCTGCTGCTCGCTAACGATAATCTACTTACTTGCAGATTCACCGTTGACGAGCCAAGAGATAGGCGATATCGCATCTTGCCATACAAGCACAGCGAGACGACGCAGGAGGAACTTGACCTATATGCTTCTTGTGGTTGGCATCTGATATACGGTTCTGGTTCAGTGATGATATTCTACACGGATGACCCAGATGCTCCAGAGCCATTTACGGATGTGCAGAGTCAGCATAAGTACTATAGAAAGAGCTTGATTACTAATTTTATTATTATGCTAATTATTTTTGCAGAATCACTTTTTAGCATAAGTCGAAGTGTGCAAGGGTTCACTATATCACCTTCAGAACTTCTCTACAGCAGTGCTGATCAACCGCTTTCCACTTTGGCGATGACTTTTATTGGATTACCGTTGGCGCTTTTGTTCTGGTTTCAATATATGTTCACTTATATCAGCATACTGAATAGGAACAGAAAGAAGGATTTTTATGGAGCTTCGGGATTTAGATTGAAATATTATGTCAATGCGACGTGTATTATAACTGTAATCGTCCTAGTCCTATGGAGTATCATTGACATCCCTAGGACAGTAGATAACTCATCATCCGGCGACTTCACCCAGGCTCTTAAATACAAGGGCAACGAGATTGTGCGCTTCTCGGAATTTGACCCAGATACATGGAACACAGTTGAGAAGCAGATTGAGAACTATGATGAAGGAAATAATAAAACAGACATTATTTTCGAAATAGACCAAGATAAAAGCTTCATGATTCCTAGAATGGTAACTGAGGAGCTAGAAGTTAGTACGCCACCGAAAAACGAAAATGATGACTCTGTAATTAATCTCTATTACAATGTTCACCTATACAAGGCAAAGTCTTCTAAGGTAGCATCAGAATTTATGAAATATAACAGTAAAAATGCACTTGAAGAGTCGGACATCAAAGTATCAAATAAGTCTCTTGACAAGTACCGTTTCGATTACAAGGACCTCGACTACGCTGCATATATCGTAGATGAGAAGAAGACAAATGATACTACTGCAAAGCGCGACCAGTTGCTATTCCTTAGAAAAGGCAACAAATACGTATGCGTTTCATATTACGGTCCTATCGACCTGAAGTCGAAGGTAGGTCTGTTCGCAGCAAAGATGTAGATTTGCAGATTATCTAGTAATATAGGTTCTAAACCCTGTTAATCGTTTTATTAGTAAGCTTATAAGCAAATGACCAGCCCTGTGGCTGGTCATTTCTGTTAATGGTTATTATTTGCTTGATTTACCATTTATATCACGCTATTCTTCTGGAGCCTCGAACAGCACCCTGAACTCCGAACCTTCACTCTGGTATATTCCCTCTAGATCTTCAGGATGATTTGCTACGAGTTCTGCGACATTATCCACCTCGAACGAAACGCATATCCCGCAGGCTGCGCTAAGAGCTCTAGGCACCGGCATAAGTGTTGCGGTTTGATCTATGCTTTTCTGCTGCTTGTGGAACTGCTGTGCTCCAAAATGCGTATGAAAAGTTGCGATAAACATTACTTGAGTGTAATCAGGTAATCGCCTTCTGGCGTTTCGCTGTATTCCATAGATAGCTTGTTGTTAGCTGCGTATCTTGAAATGTTCTTAACTGGTGTCATGCTGTCTACGAGAACTTCAACAGGTGTTCCAGCCTTTACAGCGTTCTGAGTCATAATCACTGGTTCAGGGCACGAGTACCCTCTTGCATCTACCTTAGTCATTTTATGCCTCCTTAGCTTTTCTTATATTCATCAGACCGATAACTACGGTAACGATGATTCCGATAATAACTGCAATCTTACCATTTGGAGTTGGCCCCATTGGTGTCGATGCTAGTGCGAAGTTGTGGCAGAAAGCTGCACCTACGATTAGGCCGAGAACTGCAACGCCCGAGTCTGCATTTCCTGTACCAGAGAGAACCACCTGACGAAGTGGGCAGCCACCGAGCAGGCAGGAGCCTAGTCCTACGAGAACCATTCCTAGGAAGTTCCATAGAGAGTCGTTGAATGCAATCGGCTGCTTGTCAAACCCTGCGTGGAAGAAGCCAAGCGCTAGATTTCCAACGAGAGCTGCAACGAATATTGCGATAAATCCAGATAGTAGATAGAAATCTTTGAATAACACTGCATCTCGGAGTCCACCAACCATGCATAATCTGGTGCGCTGTGCTAGTACACCGACAACAAGCCCTGCAATTAGTGAAATTGCGAGCGGCGCGTGCATAGCTCCAGGCCCCTCTTTGCTGAATGCGAGAAGTGCTGGGAATGCGCATAGGATAACGAGCAGTACTACCGTAATCGCTGGCATCGCTACGCCTTCTGTTGGTCCTAGTGGAACTGACTTCTTGAGTGTGAAGCCCTTCTTGAGGTATACGATTCCGCCGAGAATTCCGCAGAAGAATCCAATCAGGCCGATGATTGCATTCCAGTCTCCACCAGCGATTCTGAGAATCATTCTGAGTGGGCAACCGAGGAACATGAGAGCTCCCACCATGACGAAGAACGAGAGTACGAATCTTGTCATCGGAGATGAACCACCGCGAACCTTAAACTCTTTTCCGCAAACGGACATAATAAATGCGCCAAGAATAAGTCCGATTATCTCAGGGCGAACGTACTGCACAACTGGAGCAGTGTGGAGCTTAAGAGCACCAGTAGTGTCTCTCAAAAAGCAGGCAATACAAAAGCCCATGTTAGCAGGGTTGCCATACTTAACGAGAAGCACTGCAGCCGCACCGACCACGAGCCCAGTAATGATCATAAGGGTACTTTTTTCTTTTTTCATTGTATCCTCCTTGTTTAAATAATATCGATTTATCATTACGAGTATATCAAACAAGGATTTTGTATTAAAATCAGTAATTTTAATACTTAGCGGTAATTATTAGTATTTTCAATAGTGCGTTATTTTTGTGCTGTTATTTCTTGTTTTTGCTAGAAATCCCCACTTTTTAGTTGGCATTTCCCTGCAAAAGCCTCTTCATCGCTGCCCTATATTTCTCGACTCTTGCATAGTCCTCTGCAGAGGGATGCTCTATACGGCTGATGTCCATGTTGTGGCTTAGGTCGGCAAGCTTGACGGAAGTCGCTAGCTTATTTTGCGAAATCCTATCTATGTAATGCACGTAGTCTTCGTCTACGCCTTTTGTAAGAGTTTTCACCGCTTCAACTACCTTTTCGCTAAATCCGCACATGCGCAAATACATTTCGTCATACTCGCTGTCCTCGAGTACGTCGTGAAGGTAGGCGGTAACCTTTTCCTCTTCAGTTTCACACATATCTGCGACTGCGAATGGATGCAGATAGTAAGGTTTTCCAGCCTTGTCCACTTGTCCGTAGTGAGCCTCCTGGCATATCTGCTGAGCTAGCTGAATCTGATCCATATCCCTAAACCTCCTTTTGCAACTATCCTACGGTTTACTGTTATAGCAAGAGGCACTAGCCTTGCTATGCTAGTGCCCCTGTTGTATCAAAATTATATGTTGTGCTGTCAATCACATGTGTGCCTGTATACATTACGCCGTCTTGCCCTAGGTAATACCATACGCCATAATGCTTTAACCATCCTCTGTGCATTGCACCGCTGGAGTTCAGATAGAACCACTTGCCGTTATCCTGTAGCCAGCCGGTCTTCATCGCACCGCTGGAGCTTAGATAATAGCTATTGCCACCTTCCTGAATCCAGCCAGTCTGCATAACTCCATCGTTGCCTAGATAGTACCAAGCGCCGCCAGTGTACTGCCATCCCTTCTGCATTGCACCGCTGGAGTTTAGAAGATACCACTTGTCATTATCCTGTACCCAGCCAGTTTTCATCAATCCACTCGCATCAAGGAAATATCTGTGACCACCGTCTTCTACCCAGCCTGTCTGCATAGCACCATCATTATCCATGAAGCACCAGTCTTTTCCGTACGTTATCCAACCTGTCTTGAGTGCACCCGACGAATCCGCGAAATACCACTTATCCTTGGCTTTCACCCAGCCAGTGCCCATGATTCCAGATCTCGTTAATACATATTTCTTTTTTGCTGCTTTGTCGTAATACACAGTGTCCTGTAGCATTAAGTTATAGCCTTCTGAATCGAAGCAGTACCAAGCTCCTTCGATATACTGCCATCCTGTAGCGTACTTGCCGTCATCCTTAATATAAGCGTAAGACCATCCGTCTGGCGCGGTAGCATCTCCCCAGATCTGCCATCCCCTAATAACAGGATGGTAAGTCTTTGCCTTTACTAAAGCTCTGCAAGATTCATCGGCAAAAGTCTGAAGATCTGCGGAAGACTTATCAAAGTCCTCTACGATAGCCCCAACATTTTCAATCGCTTTGTATGCTGGTGTATTGTGCTTGTCTGCATATAGCTTGTATGACAGCTGACGAAGCGGTCCATTTGACGAGAGCACAAAGTTCTTAGGCTCCAAGAATTCAAGTAACTGCTTACCATTTGCACTTGAGATGCCGTGATGACCAGTTCTTAGAGTGTCTATAGTGCCAGATTTCTTATAAATAACTTCTCCATATTTATAATCAATCATCGCGGATGCATCTCCGAGTATTACCGCATTGTGTAGCCCCTTGGTAATCTGCGTGATTATGGAGTTGTCGTTCTCCGTATATCCCTCTTTGTTGACAATGCTATCTAGGTTATACAGCGCAATATCTAGGTTGCCAAACTTAAAGCTAATATTGTCGCTATAGTCGCCCTTCTTCGTCATCGTTGCATCTAGCTTAGAAAGTCCACTCGTATCATCGGAGGTGATATCGACCATTGTAACCTTTGCCTCGGTTAGCTTTCGTGTAACTTCCTTAAAGTATTCAGCCGTCTGCCATGTCGGATCTTCGTACTTAGGATCCCAATTTAGATATTTCTTATGAATATAAACGGTATCTGAGTCAAAGAATGGATTTCCATCGGAATTCTTCTCGTCAACCAAATCTATAAATCCACCTATGTGGTCTGAATGCGCATGCGTAGCAACTGCGAAATCAATATGCTTAACGCCTAGCTTCCTCATAAATTCCGCTACGGTCTTTCCATTACCGCCCTGAACAGCATATGGTCCATATTCGCTAGGGTTTGACGCATCGATCATACCGAACTTGCCGTTACTTTGAACGAGCGTGCAATCACTATGTGAACCATCTGTTGACGGAAGTGATAGATAGTATACCTTATCGCTCTCAGCATCCCATGTTGGATTCTCGTCATCTGCGTTTACATTAATTGGGCAAAATACGACCAAAAAAAATAGCAACACGAGACTGCTACATATAAACACCAGTATAGAGTTATAGTTCCTTCTTTCCATTTCAACCTCTCACTAAAAAAATATGCTTCATGTAATAGAATAATTTTATATTACGGATGTTGTATTTTCAAGTATTTTATCGGTTAATAGGGTTTGCTCGCCTCCAATTTAGTTATCATATATTTTCATCATTTTCTATTGGATAACAGGAATAAAAAATGTTATCTGCCCTATTTACACAGACCCTCATAAGTGATAATCTACAACTCATGCAAAATTACTATTAAAATTAAATGAGGAACTGAACTATGAATCACGAAGAATCTTATTTTGATGGCGGACTATTTCAGCTTATTGGCTACAGCATCCTTGGCACCCTTATTACAACTGCAACTCTCGGCATTTGTCTGCCTTGGGCATACTGCATGATTTACAACTGGGAAATAAAGCACACTGTCATAGAAGGTAGGCGCCTAGAATTTGATGGTACCGCTGTGCAGCTATTTGGAAACTGGATAAAGTGGCTTCTGCTTACAATTGTAACTTTTGGAATCTATGGATTCTGGGTGAGCATCAAGCTTAGGCAGTGGAAGACGATGCATACACATTTTGTGAATTAAATTAGGCTATTATTTTTTTATTGCGGAATATAATCATCTTAGACTGATTGCAAGAAAGGTAGTATTAACATGTGTAGTAAATCAGAGAAAATTAGATATGCGTTATTCGATTATGTATTGCCTATAGCGTTTATGTTTCTAGCTATCTTTTGTAGAGACTATTATCTTGTCTCATTTAATTACCTTGTATTTACTTTTTTAACTGCAGGTATCTTGGCATCTAAAGGTGCATTTGCAATATTCATTCCAATGGTTGTATGTGCGATTGTTTGGATTACAGGATATTATATAGGCTTCGACTATCAGTATTATATGACTGTAGCTGGGCTAGCCAGCTTCCCTATTGGATCGATTTTAATTAATATCTATGCTGCGAGGGCTTGATGAAAAGATGCATTCGCTGTAGTCGTTGAAATTTCAACAACTATAGTGGTTTTTAACAACGTATTTTGTCCTATAACTAAAATTTACTTAAATAAAAAAGCCTTATACATGCTTGAAATTACAGCATTTACAAGGCTTTTATTATTGGAGCTGCTGGCGAGAATCGAACTCGCAACCACTTCATTACGAGTGAAGTGCTCTACCATTGAGCCACAGCAGCATACGAAGTTGCCAATAAAGTATATAATAAAATCATTTACTTATCAATGTTGCATTTTCATATTCAAATCATTGCATGATATAATCAATTACACGCGTATACTACTATTATCGTGGTCATACGCCTATTGAATATTTACAATTACGTATGAATTACGAGGTGTCATATGACCGAAGCAGAACAAATGCAGAGAATAGAAGATAAGAAAATTTGCCTAATATATACAGGTGGAACAATCGGCATGTCCAGAACGGACAGTGGTTACGCACCAATAGCGGGACACTTTCAGCATGAGCTAGACCGCATCGACGACCTTCGTGCTGATGGAATGCCTAAGTATGAGCTTGTTGAGTTCACGCCACTCCTCGATTCTTCCAACATAACTTACGTGCAGTGGAACATGATCGCCGAGTCGATTGCATCCCGTTACGATGACTTCGACGGATTTGTCGTGCTACACGGCACAGATACCATGGCTTACAGCACCTCGGCACTTTCCTTCATGCTCGAGAATCTAAGTAAGCCTGTAATTTTCACTGGGTCACAAATTCCACTTTGTGAGCTAAGAAGCGATGGCAAGGACAACCTCATAACTTCTATATTGATTGCCGCTTCTGGCAAGGTAAACGAAGTTACGCTTTACTTTGGGCACAAACTCTTACGCGGAAACCGTGCTATGAAAGCTTCAGCGGATGGACTTATCGCATTTTCTTCGCCGAATTATCCACCGCTTGCTGAAGCGGGCATAGACATCAACTATAACGAGCCTCGCCTGATGCAAAAGCCTCGCGGCAATCTTCTCGTGCAGTCGATCAAGCCAGCGAAGGTCGGCGTTATCAAGCTTTTCCCGGGAATCCAGTTTGAACTATTTGCCCCAATCGTAACGCGCGGACTCGATGCCCTTGTACTTGAGACCTTTGGCACAGGCAACATCCCTAATTATGATGAAGCTCTGCCACCTCTCATCGCCCGTGCTATTACAAATGGAACTACAGTGGTAGTCTGCACGCAGTGCTCGCAGGGAACGGTCAGGCTCGGGGCATATGAAACGAGTTCAGAGCTTGCAAAAGCTGGTGCGGTATCCGGTTCAAATATGACTACCGAAGCGACAGTAGCTAAACTCTACTACCTCTTCAGCCTAGGTCTAGAGCACAGCGAGATCAGCAGGCTTATAGAAACCGATTTGCGCGGAGAGCTGAACCAATGAAGATAGCATATCTATCATCGCTTGCTCACCCTGACCTATGTACTTACCTTGCAAATTCTGGTCATTTTATCCACACATTTCCCGAACTCCGCACGGCATCGGAGCTTGTTGTAAATCATCCAGACGTACTGCTGTGCAAGCTAGGAGCAAGGCCTGAATCTCCTATCTATGAAGGTGCTCCTAACGAATTAAGTCCGCTCTATCCAGGCGACTGCAGATACAATGCGGCATGTACTGGAAAGTTTTTTATCCACAGACTGGACATAACTGCTTCAGAACTCCTTGCTGCTGCAAAGGCAAGCTGCGGAAATGAACTGAAGCTTATAGATGTCCGTCAGGGATATACAAAGTGCAGTACTGTCATAGTTGATGAAAACTCTATCATCACATACGATAAAGGAATCGCAAAGCCTTGTGAAGCAGCAGGCATGAACGTGCTTATAGTCGAACCAGGCTTCGTGAAGCTACGTGGTGCCGATACTGGGTTTATCGGAGGTGCAAGTGGCCGTGTGGATGACGAAATAGTATTTAACGGCAATCTCTCAGCGCATCCAAACTTTAGGGAAATTACCGCTTTCATCGAGGCCCAAGGCCTTGGTTGCAAGTGGTTTGAATCATACGAGCTTGAGGATATCGGCTCAATAATTACGGTTACAAAATCTGACGCTGACTAAGGATATATATGAAAAAACACGCTATTATTCCAATATTCATACCGCACCGAGGCTGTCCCAACGACTGCGTCTTCTGCAACCAGCGGAAAATCACTGCTCGCACGACTGCCCCGACTGCGGATGAGGTAAAAAATACGATTGACACATGGCTCACGACACTCGGAGAAGTTCCGACGGTCGAAATTGCTTTTTACGGTGGAAGCTTTACAGGACTAGAGCTAGAGGAACAGAGTTCGTACCTCGCCATTGCCAAGGAATACAAGGATAGAGGGCTCATCGACAAGATCCATCTGTCGACGCGCCCTGACTATATAGATAGAGATATTTTGGATAATCTAAATGCATACTCTGTTGATACGATTGAGCTCGGAGTTCAGTCTTTCGACGATGAGGTGCTTCGTAAGTCGAATCGCGGACATACAAGTACGGCTGTATACGAGGCTGTCTCACTGATTAAAGAGTATGGATTTGAATTCGGAATCCAGCTGATGATTGGGCTTCCTGGAGATTCGCTTGAAACGTGTATCTATTCGGCAAAAGAGGCCGTTAAGCTAAAGCCCTCACTGACTAGGTTATACCCGACCATCGTTATTGATGACACGGAGCTACTAGAAATGTATGAGCGCGGTGAATATAAGCCGCTAAGCAGGGAGGAAGCCGTTACGAGGACGGCGGCAATGTATAAGATACTCGATGATGCAGGCATTACGATTATGAGAGTTGGGCTCAAGAGCACTGATATCATCGGCGAAGGTGGATCGATAAACGGCGGAACTTATCACCCTGCTTTTAGGCAGCTCGTCGAGGGTCGAATAGCGCGGGACAAGATTGAGCCACACCTAGATAGGATTGTAGACGATCTCAGAAACCGTTACGAGAAGTCCGGCGAGCTCATAGCTAACCATTTGCAAGGCAGGAACTTGGCAAATGAAAGTATAAATAAGCGGAGGTTCTCACGAGTAAAAGTCGATATTTTCGCTTCTCCAAAGTGGTTTTCAAATGCCGTTGGTAATAACAGTGAAAATAAGAAATATTTTGAAAAAAAGTACCCCGAACTAAGTATCAAGTTCAGGGTAGATGACAGCTTGGAAGCTGCACAGTTCAGAATAAACTGTAATATATAGCAATGTCTTGGTCTATAAGGCATTGCTTTTATAATTAATATTGCTTAATGAGCTGCATTAATTGCGCAGTTCTAATTGAACTTCTCCAATTAGAAGGCTTTATGTATCGTCGTTTTTATTGTAGATGCTCGTGTAGAAATTTTAATGCTATGCTGAGATCATTCACTCCCATCTGACCAGGCGCCGATACATTCTTGGCTGCGCCAAAGGTAATCGCCGACCCGAAAGCTTCACCACAAATCCTAGATAGCACTCCTGTTTCAGACATCGAAACCGTGACGATAGGACAGTCCGCAAATTCTCTGTGCATCTCCTCTGTAGCGGCGAGTAGTGTAACTACATCCTTCATGCCTTTTGGCATAACTGCAATCTTAGGTATATCAACGCCTAAATCCTGCATCTTGCGGAGCCTTTCTACAATCTCGTCTTTATCTGGAGTCTTATTAAAATCGTGATTCGATCCGATAACCTTGACACCGGCATTGTGAGCACCAGCTATAATTTCTTTTACGATATCTGTTCCTATAAAAACCTCCACATCGACCAGGTCAACGTATCCGGTCTCAGATGCACTTACGATAAACTCTGCGTAATCATCAGGTTTAATAGACTTTTCACCGCCCTCATTCGATGTGCGAAATGTCATCAACAGCGGAGTCTCTCCAAGGGCTCTTCTTAAATCCTTCAGTACGTCTTCTACCTTACTAAAATTGAACGCATGCTCAAACCAATCGACACGCCATTCAGCTATATCTACAGGTAAACTTCCTATGTTCTCTGCCTCGACCAGTATGTCTGCTTTAGTTGCGCCAATAATTGGTGCACAAATCTTGGGTAGTCCAGAGCCAATTTCGATATTTCTAATTTTTACTGTATTCATGACCTTTTGCTTTCACAATTCTTTACTGATTTCCATCTTATCAAGAGGCTGCTCTCTGTGACTGATTAAAAGAACTATAGCACTTTTAGAAATCTCTTTAATGATTTTACATATATTATATTCAGACTGCATATCCATATTTGATGTAACTTCATCAAATAGGTACACTGATGTTGGCTTCAATAAAGCTCTGGCAAAAGCCAATTTCTGTAATTGACCTCCTGATAAATTCCCTCCGTTAACCTCAAGGTAAGTGCAGTATTGCGACTCAAATCCCATAATGTCTTGATGAATTCCTGTTTTTTTACATGCATTTATAATTTTATCGTTAGAAATATCAGGATTCCCTAATTTGAGGTTGTACCAAATATCTCCAGGCAAAACTAACGGTTCTCTCGATGCATAGGTGATTTTATCTCTAATCTCTTCAGGCGAGAAGCTATTTATCGGTATCGAATTTATTAAAATTTCACCAATATCACAATCATATATATTATCAATCAATCCTAAAATCGTTGTTTTCCCACTACCATTATCTCCAACTAAACCATACATTCCATTCTTTGATATATTTAAGTTAATGTCATTAAGCACAACAAACCCATATAGACTACTATCATTCTTACAAACAAAGTTCGACTTGATAGTGTTACGGCATCTACTAATTTGCCTAGAAAGCATGGGGAAATCCCAGAAATTATAGCAGATGAAATAATATCCATTATAATAAAAAAATAAGGCTTTTGGGTCAACAAAACATTTTTTACAATTCATAATTCTGCCATATTTGATAAAACAGTTTGATAGAATTCAGCTCGATTGCCTGGATTCACTAGGTTCTTTAATATTAGTCCATCCTTAAGTAATACTACACGACTACAGTAACTTGCCATCAGCGGATCATGAGTAACCATAATTATTGTTTTATTCATTACTTTGTTGATCTCACTCAACGTATTTATTACGATGTTGCCTGACTTAGAATCTAAATTCCCTGTCGGTTCATCTGCAAGAATGATATCTGGATCATTAATAAGTGCTCTACATATGGCAACTCTTTGTCTTTCTCCACCCGACAATTCACTTGTATGCCTGCTTAAAAGAGATTCTATCTGGAACTTTTTTGTATATACATCCACAAGCGATTTCATTTTACATGGGTCTTCGTCTTTTAGAATAAGAGGTATCATAATATTCTCTCTCACCGTAAGGCTATCCATGAGATAAAAATCTTGAAATATAAACCCTATTTTATCTCTCCTTGCGTCTGCCAATTCGTCTTCTGTCATTTTAGAGATGCTCTGTCCAGTTAAAATAATTGATCCATCTGATGGTCTATCAATCAATCCGAGTGTTTTCAAAAGTGTTGTTTTGCCACATCCGGAGCGTCCCATAATACCTAAAAAATCACCTTCCTCAACATCAAATGATATTGATTTGAGAACACGCAAGTCAGTATCCTGAGAAACCTTCCAGTTCTTATTATATGCTCTTACTAAATCTCTGACTTCCATTACTTTCATTCTTATCGTGCCATCCTTTCCATGCTCTTAACTGCATAGTATGAATATATTCTCTGCAACATTATGACAACAACTATATAGATAGACGCTATAATTATTATATAGTTCCAGAATTTGCCCTCCACAGTGATTCCCCAGCTATCTCCTCCATTTTCACACAGCTTTTTCAAAGCCGCTGCATGAATTAATGCTAAAATCACACTAATACTTAAAGCAATACGTGGGATATTTTCTATTTCCGTTATCATAGTACGACGAATTTTTCTTTTCCTCATGCCCATATCATTTAGAAATCTATATTCTCTATTTAAATACGCACGTTCATTTTCCAGCTTGATTATCAAAACTAGTACCGCACTAAGCAACAAAGCAATAAGTATAATGCTCTTTGTCATAAGATTTACTGCCTGATGCATCTTAAGCTGATTAGTATATGCATGCGTCAAATATAATTCTTCAGCTCCACCATCTACATTAACACCTGTCACGCCGCTTTGTTTCACTTCTCTTTTTAACTCACCACAGGCCTGAAATTTATTTTTTTTAGGAAATTTATATAACATTAACTCCGTCGGTTCACTCCCAGATTGAACCATTTGATCATATAATTTTCTAAATTCTGAATTTGACATAACAATGAGATTGCCACCCCAATGAGAATCTGAATATTGTCCAATTATAGTATTCTTGTAAATACGTTTAATCTTATATTCATAACGCTTGTCGTATTTCATTGAAAGTATATAATCAGCTTTTTCGGCATTATACTTACCTGCGTATAGTGTTTTTAGGCAGAAAGTAATCTCCTTGTCATTAAATTTTGCTGCTTTTTTTGTGCCCCTTTCTTCTACAACAACTACTATTTCCCTATTATTAAGATTAATTTTATGTCCCGTTAATTTCTTAAAAGTATCTGCTGAAATTGCCGTTTGTCTACTGTCGTTATAAGACGTCATTCTAATCGCCTTGCAATGCTGGAAATAGCCATTATATTTTTCAGATATCATTTTGCCTTCTTCAATATTATTTTTGTTAGAATGCCAAATTGCATCATAAGGATAATCCGAAGACTTAAATTTTTGAATTGGCATAGTCGATGCTAACGCAGAAGCAACATATGATAATGCAAAAAAATGAACTCCAAAAACTATTAGGACAAGCAACGAACTCTTCATATAACGTGTATATACGGAATTTAACTTTAATATATTTTTAAAATAAAATTTGTCATTTTTGCTTAATAATTGAAAGAATACTGGAACAGAAAATATTAACAGAATAGTTCCTGAAAAAAACCATAACACAAACGCTCCTGCGTGTTGCGTTTCGTGACTTTGAAACATAGAATATCCAAAATATGATATTACTAATGCTACTGCAATCATATAAACACCTAATTTAGCACTTCTTTTTTTGTCACTAGAATAACTTTTCTTTGCCATATTACTCAGGTCACGATCATCAAGCCAAAGCATTAGTAGGAAGAATGTTGCAAGCATGATAATAACACTTAATTTCACCACTGAAAAATATACATTCCAACTAACTTTTGTAATATCAATTAATCCTGGGTACAATGATTTAACTAAATGTTGTCCACCCCTAACAGCAGTAGCGCCCAATAGTATACCTACGGAAAATGAACCTAGCCAGCCGATAAGATATTCAAATATAATCATCTTATATGCACGTTTCCTTCTCATTCCAAGGATTATGAAATTTGTATAATCATTTGCACGTAATTCTAAATACAATGACATCGCATATGCCATCATCATTGCAGTAATAATTATTATAATTTTTTCTGCAAGTTTAAAATCAACATACATTGAGAACATTATACTTGAGTCTTTGATAGCTTTTTTTACTATACTTTTAAATCCCAGAAATGCTGTTATCTCAATGGTTGCAAATACATTGCATAGGAAAAACAAAATATATTTTTTTAAATTATATTTAAAATTCTTTAAGATAATTTTTTTCATTTAAATACCTCACTAAACAAATTTTAAAGGGGCGATAACATTATCGCCCCTCTAAAACTACTTGCTTTCCGATTTTATAGACACTGGGCTCATCAATTTATTTATAATACAACCATCAACATCCCATATCCTACAAATTCTTTCTTAATTAAACTATATGATAATTTTGTAATAAGTCAATATGAATAAATAATGTTCCTAGATTATTCTGTCATGGAAAATTTCTTTGGTATACTTAAGACAGAGATGTCTTGCAAACATGAATTCAAATCTACAGAACACCTAATTTCTGAGAGTGAATCATACACTGACGATTACAACAAAAGTCGAATTAAGTGCAAGTTAAAAGGACTGAGTCCTGTGCAATACAGAATTCAGTCATCTAGAGCGGCTTAATTAAACTATCCCAATTGGGGACAGTTCAGAATGCAATCCGTCCCCTTTCCTATATTTAGAGCCTATAAAACTTTCATTTATTAAAATACCGTTCTTAAAATGGTCCTCTCCTAAATACGATTTACTCAACATCTATCGCCTTGCACTTCTCATCGAGGACCGCCTCGGTTGCTGCAATGTCCTTGAGCCTACACAGTATCTCTAGGTCGTCACCACCATTTAGAATAGTGGAACCATGCGGAATTATCTCCTTGCCATCCCTCATGACTGAGACAATCAGGCTACCTTCAGGAAGCCCAAGCTCCATGACCTTGTGTCCATCCATCATTGAACCGATGTGAATGCTAGAATCAATTACGACCTTACGTTCTCGAATCGAGATGCGCTTCTTGACGTACTTCTTATCACTCTTGCTATAGACATCCGCCAAATAATCATGGTCGGGTGTGCCTGATCCGCTCTCCACCTTCTTTCGCTGTCTCCTATGCATAAGCTGATCATATACTGGTTCTCCGCCTAGAAGGTCAGCTACTACATATGCGACAAGAGATGCTGACACGAGTGATAGCAGTGTCATGAAGTTTCCAGTCATCTCTGTGATGAGGATAACCCCTGTGATTGGAGCTCTTACGATAGCTGAGAAGAAACCTGCCATAGCGATGATTACGAAGGCTTTAATATAGTATTCCTCTACGCCAAATGCCGTGCTTAAAAATGTAGAGTAAAGTCCACCCGTAATTGCTCCGATGACGAGTAGTGGTAAGAAGATGCCGCCTGGAGTTCCCGTTCCGAAGCTACCTGTCGAGAAGAACAGCTTTGCGACTAATAGTATGGCAAGTGCTATCAGTGTGAATTTGCCATCGCTAATGACCTTTACGAGGTCGTTTCCACTACCTAGAACTGTCGGATAGATGAACATCATGAGGAATGAAATCATGAGCATGATTCCGATACTGATGAACTTGCTATCAAAGCTATCAAAGAAATCCTGCATCTTGTCTAGCAGCTTATTGTATAGAACTCCCAGGATTCCAAGTATTACGCCAAGCAGAACTACTGCCCAGTAGAGGCGTAATGGAATTCTGTGTTCAACATCAAAATCAAACACCGGTCTAAGTCCGATTATATTGACAGCTATGTAGTCAGCAACTGCGCTAGCTGCCATCGTGGATACAAGAACTTCTGCTGAGAAGTTCTTGTGAAGCTCTTCAAGCGCAAATAGCACTCCAGCTAGCGGAGCTCCAAACGCGGCGGCTAGGCCCGCGCCGGCGCCACAGCTCATCAGCATTCTCTCCTCAGTCAGAAGCGCATTCTTCCGGCGCGCGAAGCCCTTGCCTATCATGCCACCCAGCTGAATACTCGGGCCCTCTCTACCGAGAGCCAAGCCGCCGCCAATAGCCAGAACGCATCCCGCAAATTTAGCAATCAGTACCTTGCGCCAGTTCTGATCTTCAAGGCCCTTCAGCTCACCCTCGATTTGCGGGATGCCAGACCCCGAGATATCCGGTTCAAATCTAATGAGCTTATCCAAAATCCAGGCGATTAAAATTAGTCCCATAAAAACTGCAAATGCATATACCGGTCTCACCTTAACCAGATGAACCGCCATCTGTCGGGCATGATCAGCTTTCACAATCATGATTCTGAACAGCGCAATAACAAGTCCGACAATCGAACCAACCGCTATGCCCTCTAATATGAGCTTGTATTTGAATCTCTGTTTCTGCCTAATGTTTCTAACAACATAGCTCTTATCTAAACTGCGCTTTGCAGCCATATCTATTCCTTCCTGCCTCGCTTTGGACAAAAAGCAGCAGCTCTTAATAGAACTGCTGCCCAATATATCCCTCTATAATCAATTACTTCGAGTATAAATCACTAGTCGAAAACTCTGGGTTTGAAGTCATGTCTATTCCCAGCGACTTCAGTGTCTGCTCATCCCTATCGCTTAAAATTGCTGTGCTGTGAGCTCTGCAGCCGCGCAGCTTATACAGCTCTTTGAGTGCATAATCTGCTGTAGGGTTAGTCATAGTCGACATAGTCAGAGCCATGATAATCTCTTCGCAGTTGAGTGCGGATTTATCCCCGAAAAATTCCACGTTCATCTTCTGCAGGTTCTCTAGTACCTGCGCCGAGATAACTGGAATGTCATCAGCAAGACCTGCTAAAGTCTTTACAGCGTTGAGAATCATAGCTGCTGAAGCTGCCATCCTGTGCGAACTTCTGCCCGTAACAATTCTGCCATCGGGTAGCTCGATAGCTGCCACGATTACATTCTCATAGCGCTCATTCTCTGCGCGCTTCATCTCTGCGTACTCCTCTGCAGGCGCAACGACTTTTCTATCGTAACGAGTAGCACCAACCTCTTCCATGAGGAGCTTCGTGCGCTCTAGCACGGATTCGTCAATCTTACCCTTCTTATACGAAACCTCTGCAAGCAGAGACCTTCTAATTATCTCCTGCTTAGCCGCCTCGCGGCAGATATCATCATCGATGATGCCGAAGCCCGCACGGTTAACCCCCATATCAGTTGGGGATTGATATACGCTCGCATCGCCTGTGATCTTGTCGAGAATCCTCTTGAGGACTGGAAATGCCTCGATATCCCTGTTGTAGTTGACCGCTGTAACTCCATATGCCTCCAGGTGGAATGGGTCTATCATGTTCACATCCTTAAGATCTGCTGTTGCCGCTTCATAAGCGATATTTACAGGATGCTTAAGTGGAATGCTCCAAATCGGGAAAGTCTCAAACTTAGCATATCTTGCCTTAGTCCCGCGTCTATACTCGTGATATACCTGAGATAAAGCGGTCGCCAGCTTGCCTGAACCACCACCAGGACCTGTAACCACTATTAGAGGCTTAGTAACCTCTATGTAAGGGTTAGCACCGTATCCCTCGTCGCTGACGATAGTGTCGACATCCGTCGGATATCCTTTAGTATAATTGTGCTTGTAAGTGCGAATGCCTCTACGCTCCAGCTTGTTTATAAACATATTAACCGCTGGATTATTTTCGTATCTAGTCACGACAACCGAATTTATCTCAAGGTCATAGCTACGGAAAGCATCGATGAGCCTCATTACCTCGAGATCGTACGTAATCCCGAAATCCTGTCTCGTCTTGCTGGAAATGATGTCCCCTGCGTAGATACAGATGATTATTTCCGTCTGGTCCTTCATGCGGTTCAAAAGTTTAATCTTGGCGTTCTCGTCGAAGCCAGGTAGAACCCTCATCGCATGCTTATCCTGAACGAGTTTTCCTCCGAATTCGAGGTAAAGTCTCCCGTCTCCAGCCTGAATTCTCTCCAAGATATACTTTGACTGTTCTTCGATATACTTCTCCGCACTAAAACCGACACTTCCCATTTATTTCTGGTCCTTTCTAAATCCAACTAAGCAACAATAATTAATCCTATATAGTCGAAAGCCCCACTAGATATTATGCATTAGCAAGGCTTAACCTCAATCTCAAGCTTGTTCCTGAGATTGACGTACGGCTCCATCTTAATCTTATAATCCGCAGAAATCTTCCCAAATCCATCCTCATCAAGTGAGTTCTCAATCTTATTTGTGTAAATCTCCATTTCAAGATTCCCAGTAGGTATAACATACCTCGTGATATTGAGCACGCCCTCTTCAAGACGCATATCCATCATGCCAGCACCGTCATCCTTACCGTATCTTCTAATCTGGAGCTTATCCTCACCTTCGAGCTTCAATATGGTCTTGGTATTCTCTAGTCCACCATCTGCAACCTCATCATATGTGATGTACATTGATTTCCCTTTGTTGTATAAGAATCCCTCAGTAGTCACTTCAATATTGTCTTCCAGTATGAGTACACGCTTATATGTTTGTCCAGTAGGAATGAGCTTCTCAGAATACTGGTTGTTTGAGATTACTAGATTTATACTTTTCTTCTCTGCCATTAATTCCCTCTTATGCCTGAGCCTGTACAGATGCTGCGATGACCTTCGCTAGCTCTGCAACAGCCTGTGCGGAATCCTCCTTCACTGAGGACTTAATTGTTACGATATCCCCTACAAATTCGATATTCTTCATGCCCTCAAAGAACTCCTTGATGAGCTTCCCGCTCACTGGATTCCACGAACCATTTTCGATGATGCTTACCTTCTTGTTGCATACTCCCATAGACTTCATCTCTCCGAGAGCTTCTTCCATCTTGACGAAGATTCCATTGTTGTATGTTGTACAAGCAATTACGATGTGGTTGTATCTAAACGCCTGTGGGAGCACATCCATTGGATCCCAGTGCGATACGTCCATCAGCTTCATACGAGTAACCCCATCTTCGGCAAGCTCGCAAGCGAGAATTTCAGCTGCATTCTTAGTGTTGCCATAAGGTGAAGCATATAGAATCAGAACGCCATTCTCCTCGGACTCATAACGCGCCCAAGTTAGGTATGCATTTATATATTTCTCAAAATCCTTACGGATGATGAAGCCGTGAAGCGGACAAATCCTCTTGATATCAAGACCGCCAACCTTGCCGAGAAGCTTCTCGGTGAAAGTTCCGTATTTGCCAACGATTGTTGTGTAGTACTTACGTGCTGATGGCAGCCACTCTAGCTCAAAGTCGTATGCATCTGCGAAGATATTTCCGTCATGTGCTCCGAATATCCCAAACGCATCAGCCGAGAACAGTGAACCTGTCGACTTCTCGTAAGTAACCATTACCTCTGGCCAGTGAACCATAGGCGCCATGTAGAATGTAAAGGTGTGCGACCCAGTACATAGCTCGTCACCTTCCTTGATTTCCTCAAAATACTTGTCAACATCCCATGTCACATATTGCTTAACCATAGCCTTGATTTTCTTGCTGCCGACTACTTTCGCTTCTGGATGTCTCATGATTAGTTCTTCTAGTGAAGCGCTGTGATCTGGCTCAACGTGATTCACAATTACATAGTCGAGTGGTCTGCCGTTAAGCATGTGATCAACATTCTCATAAAATACGCCTGAAACTGATTTATCAACTGCATCAAGCACAACTGTCTTCTCGTCATCTATAAAATATGAATTGTACGCCATACCATCGTTCATAGGAATAGCTCCTTCGAAGACTGAAAGCTTGCGCTCGTTACCGCCAATCCACCAAATCTTATCTGTTACCTTGTAAACGCAATGCATTTTGTACCCCCTGTAAACTAAAATAGAATGCAAATCATGCATAAATCATATCAATAGATTATACTACTTTGGTACACAGTTCAGCAACTTATATTGTCACACTTGGGGCAATTTCTCACATAAAATACATATAAATTGCTATAAAAAAATTATTTTCACTATATAATAACAGCAAGACAAAACTATTATTCAAGGAGAATATCTATGAACGATTTTGATCATACTATTCCAACAAAAAATGACAATTCTAATCAGGCTGACGAACGATCTGATGCGCAGGATGTACGCTGCACAGAGGTCGGTTCTAATACACAAGGCGTAGAAGAGATTCACGAGGATTCTAACGAATATTGGCGCGACGATGGCTCCATCTATGACGTGAAAAACGTGCAGCTTCCCGAAGACACTCCAGTCAAGAAGGAATGGGGAAGTTATGCCGCCGAAGATGCCAGCGAGTTCCTTACAAGAGATGACAAGGAACCGAACTTCGTACTGATTGACGAAAATAGTAATGTGCTTGCTCCAAGGCGCAGATACGATAGACGAGAACACGCCGATTATGCAAAGCATGCTGCGGATATTAATGACGGTATAAAGACTTCCTGCGATGGTTCAAACCAGCAGAGTTCAAGCTACGTGACTAAAAAGTTTTTCATCATCACACTTATAATCGCGATGATGCTCACTTCGCTGATTAGCTCGGGTCTAGTGGTATTCTTTTCTAACAGAACACCTTCATATAGAAATCTATCGACCTCATCGCTTCAGAGTGCAACGGGTAGCAAGCTCACTATAGATGAGATTGCTAGCAAAAATGCAGATGCAGTAGTCGAGATTATGACTACTGCTGGTGGCACTAGTGAAGGTGCTGGCAGCGGTGTCATCGTAAAATCAAATGGTTACATCGTTACAAATTATCATGTAATCGATGGTGCGACGACTATCGCTGTAAGACTTCATAGCGGCAAGAGCTATTCTGCTAGTGTGGTAGGATACGACGAGCAAACCGATATTGCTGTGCTCAAGATAGATGCTAATAAGCTCAATGCTGTTACTATCGGAAGGAGTAGCAAACTATCTGTTGGCGACCTAGCTGTTGTAATAGGAAATCCTCTTGGCAAACTCGGTGGAACT
>ERZ772961.290-NODE-290-length-21901-cov-4.017990_pt1 | contig 21901 bp, 20 predicted proteins | sample MGYA00580677_ERZ772961 | MGnify/ENA primary metagenome ERZ772961 (study PRJEB29015, sample SAMEA2738088) | human oral metagenome | biome: human oral; feature: human-associated habitat; material: saliva | place: China | collected 2227 ... | reverse complement strand
TGGCATCCAAAGCAGCTCTTACAGTTCTTCCTGTAAACAATACATCATCTACTAAAACAATTTGTTTTGCGTTAATTTTAAACGGGATGTTCGTTCCATTTAAAACAGGATTTTCATCGTTTTTAGAATTGTGACGATCGTCTCTGTACAAAGTGATATCGACTTCTCCAACTGGAACATTTATTTTTTCAAGTGCCGAAATCTTACTAGCAATGCGTTTCGCTAACGTAATCCCTCTTGTTTTAATACCAATGACTACTAAATCGGACACATCTTTTTGCTGCTCGATAATTTCGTATGAGATTCTAGTTAAGGCTCTATTAATAGCGCCCTCGTCCATTATTCTAACTTCTTTCATAATAGTCACTCCTACTCCGCTATACTTCCTTTATTTAAACGGATAAAGTCTTCGAATTCCTTTGGTGGATCCACTTGGAAGTTTAATGCCTCACCGCTTATAGGATGCGTAAAGCTTAATGTTCTAGCGTGTAAATACTGGCCGAATTCAGTGGCCTTCTTTCCTTTAGGATGATACAATGGGTCATTTACAATGGGATGCTTTATGAATTCCATATGTGCTCTAATTTGATGTGTTCGACCTGTTTCAAGCCTACAAGATACGAGTGAATAATCAGCAAAAGAATCTAAAACTTCAAAATGAGTTACCGCATGCTTTCCACCTTTTTCAACCACTCGTTTTAATCGATTCGTTTGGTGACGTGATAAGGGCGCGTCAATAACGCCTGTTTCATGAGCAAAGTGCCCATCGACAATAGCGATATATTCTCGGTTCATTTTATTTTCTGCGATTTGCTGCGCTAATTTTTGATGAACATCATTATTTTTAGCAATCACGAGTAATCCACTAGTATCCTTATCGATACGGTGAACCAAACCCGGGCGATAAATCTCTTCGCTTGTGCTATCAGACAAACTATTTGAATGGTAAAGCAGTGCATTCACTAAAGTACCACTATAATGACCTTTCGAAGGATGAACCACCATTCCACTTGGTTTATTGACAACGATTAAGACATCATCTTCATAGATAATATCGAGAGGAATATTCTCAGGTTGAATGGTTACGACTTCTTCCTCTTTCTTTAGAATGGTTACTAAATCTCCATTTTGCGCTTTATAGTTCGATTTAACGAATTCACCATTTACTTTCACTAAATCTGATTTTAACCAACCTTGAACAGTACTTCTGCTGATGCCTAATTCATCAGTCAATACCTTATCCAGTCTATCGCTTTTTTCTATGTTTAATGTTAACTCTTTAAATACTGTAGTCATATGAATCTCCTATTTGGATTGTTCTTTAAAAATTACATAGTAAAACAAAAATATTACCCCGATTGTTAAACAAATATCAGCAACATTAAAAATAGGAAAATCAATAAATTCAAACTTAAACATATCCACTACATATCCTAGGCGAATGCGATCGATAAAGTTACCAACTGCCCCAGCTAAAATAAGTGAGTAAGCAGTTAATAATAGTTTTGATTTTCCTTTCTCCTTAAACATTAAGTATAAAAGTGTTCCGACAGCTACTGCAGTTATTAAATAGAAGAAAACCATTTTCCCTTCAAACATTCCCCACGCAGCACCAGTATTACGAACATACAAAATACTTACTAGTCCCTTGATCAATTCCATTCCATCATGAAGACTGAAATTATTAACGATCCAAATTTTAACCACTTGGTCAACGATGACAAATAAAATACTTAAAATTAAATATAGTAACATAAAGATTCTCCATTTCTTATCAATAGTAATATTGTACAAAGAAGTCAATGGTTAGTCAATGAACTGAAAACGAGGTAAAATCGAAACACTTTTTTCCACTTTGAGGGTAAAAATCAATGAAATTTAGCTAAAAATGGGGAGAAAGTCCTAAAAATCAACCAAAAGATTGAAAAATCATTAAAATACACGTATAATATCAAAAAGAAAACGCATTACTGTAAAAGGAGTGTATTATGAAAAAAATCGCAGCCAAGGTATTCTTGATTAGCGCTGGGTTCTTATTCTTAGGAGCTTGCGGTAATACAAAGAAAAGTGCCGAATCTACTGTTCAAGAAGTACAAGATACCTTACCTGTTGTCGTTCAACAAATTAATGACATTCAAGCGTTAGAAAGTTCATTACAGTCTGATTGGGAAAGTGATATCCAAGAAGACCACACAATGGCAAACTACGCTAAGAAGACGGGTAAAGTATTCACCAACATTCAAGAACGTCAGCAATTGTTGAAGTCTATGCAAAAATCGCTCAAAGTATTAGCAGATGATGCGTCTAGACTAAGTAATCTGAAGGATAAAAACCTCCCTTCTGCCGAAATTCAAATTGTAGTTTCTAATGTTCAATCAATTGTGAATCAACTGAAAAACTACTATGAAATGTCTCAAAAACAATTAGAAAAAGAAGCAGAATTTTTTGTCAGCATCTCTGGAGGTAAACAAACAAATGACGAACTTCGCAATCTAATTATCGAAGTCAACAATTCAGCAAATGAGCGTCAACAAATTATCGAATCGATCAATTCCCCTATCAGCGAATTAGATAGACCGGTTCGTATTCTAAAAGCACGCTTATCGAATGGAAAGGGTGAGTAATGGTTATGAAGAAAAAATTAATATTAGCAAGCCTACTCGCTACTGCTTCTCTTGGATCAATGTTCGTATTCAACAATGCAGCTAACGCTCAAGACACTGCCGAAAGCAAGTTAAATTTAAGGGCAAACAGCTTACTAAGAATGCCTGTTAATATTCCGCAAGAGCATGTTTATGACTCTGGAATCTCGATTCCTTACCCCGCAGATGGTGTAAAAGGCGTTTATTTACAAGCTTTCCGTGCTAAAGGTCAAGAGTTAGAAAATATGATTCAATTCATTAAATCTACTCCAATTAATTCAGTCGTGATTGACGTACGAGATGGTTATGGAAAAATTACAATGCCTCTTGATACAGATAATGAAGAAGTAAAAAAACACACAGTTAATGAAGTTCCGGATACTACTGCTCTATTAAAACGTTTAGAGAAAGAACAAATTTACCCTATCGCACGTATTGTATGTTTTGGAGATCGTTACATCCCAAAAGCTGAACCGGAACGTTCTTTTAGAAATGCATTAGGTCAACTATGGTATACAGATGATGGGGAAACATTCTTAAATCCATTCCTTAAGGAAAACTGGGAATACATCGCTGAAGTTGCAATTGGTGCTGCTAAAGCAGGATTTAAGGATATTCAATTAGACTATGTTCGCTTCCCTCTTGGATTTGAAACAGTGTCTGATGACTTGGTATTCGATAAAGGCGATTATGCTCATATTAAAAACGATGATGAAGCTCGTATCGCAGCGATTACCGACTTCGTAGCATTCATCCGTGAGAAATTACAACCATACGGCGTTCATCTATCAGCCGATATTTTAGCTCATGCGATTACAGAATCTAAAATCGGTGGTATCGGACAAAAATTCGTCAATATTGCTGAAAAAGTCGATGTTATTTCCCCAATGATTTTCCCAAGTCACTGGGTAAATTACGCATTAGATGTTAAAGACCCAGATAAAGATCCATACGAAATCGTGAAGCGTTATATGGTGATTGAGAAAGGATATGTAAAAACAATCAACCCTTCTCCAATCTCAAGACCATGGATTCAAGCCTTCACAGCAGACTTCTTAGGCGAAGGAAACTATCAACTCTACACTGCTGATGTGATTAGCGAAGAAATTCAAGCTTTGAAAGAAGCCGGTGTAACAGAGTATCTCCTCTGGAATGCAGCTTCTCAATATTCAACTGAAATTAAATTCTAAACAAAAAGACATCCAAGTCGATTGGATGTCTTTTTACTATTTATTATTGTTCCGTTAATGAGCTGTAGTCAAAGTTTTCTAAGACTGCTTTCACTTCTCCGTCATTTTCTCCTAAAAGCGCTGAACCATTACTTGTACGGTCGACAAGCGTTAAATCCATTGGTCTAACGACTTTCGTTTCACCATTTGTAGCAACGATAGTGTATTCACTTGTTGAAGAGATTTCTCCATCCATAAAGACTACACGGTGCGGTTTAGCTTTCAATTCACGTAGAACCATCAATCCACGTTTTGCACGTGTAAGCATTGAGATTTCTAATACATTGAATCGTTTTACTGCTCCGCGTTGGGTTGTAAGGAAGGCAGAAACCACCTTATGTTCTAATGAGTAAACCATCGCTCCAGCAACAAAGTCTTCTTTACGAAGATTGATTGCCTTCACACCGCTAGCTACTGTACCGACAACTGGAATTTCACTTAATTCATAACGAAGTCCAAATCCACAGTGCGTTACGATAAATACTTCTAGCCCTTCTGGATTTGTTACGACTACTTTCACAACTTCATCTGTCGTTGTCTTTAGTTTCATCGCATTACTTGTACGAGTTTTATATCCACGGTACGTAGTAAACTCATTGAATAATGTTTGTTTCACTAAGCCCTCTTTTGTAAAGAAGACAACAGTCCAATCTTTATAAGTTTCATCGCTATCTTTTGCTTTCACAAATCCTGCAAGAACCACTTCATTACTTGCTAAGGAAATTGATTGACTTAAGTGGTTACCTACATCTTTCCATTTCGCTTCTGGAATTTCATGCACTGGTAAGTGTAAGTAATTTCCTTTTGAAGTAAATAGAATTAAGTTGTCTAATGTGGAAGCTTTTTGACAAAGAATCACTTCATCCCCTTCACGCATTCCGTTTTCTTCTGGAGCGCTTGAAGCGAATGAACGTGGACTAACACGTTTGTAGTACCCTTGTTTTGTAGCAACAACATAGACTTCTTCTTCAGTGACTAATACTTCTGTTTCGATCTTAATTTCTTCGATTTCCGCTTGAATTTGCGTTAAACGAGGAGTTGCGTATTTCTTCTTTAAATCACGAAGTTCACTCTTCATTACTTGAAGAAGAGTCTTTTCAGATTTTAAGATACTTAAGAAAGTCGCGATTTGCTCATTTAAATCAAGCTTTTCGTTTTGAAGGATGGTAATATCCGTATTCGTTAAACGATATAATTGTAAGCTTACAATCGCTTCTGCTTGAATCATTGTGAAGTCATACGTCTCCACTAAACGTTCTTTAGCATGTTTCTTATCTTTACTGTTACGAATTAACGCGATCACTTCATCAAGAATAGATAAAGCTTTCATCAAACCATCAACAATATGCAGACGATCTTGCGCTTTCTTCAAATCATATTGTGTACGTCTCGTAATCACTTCTTTTTGGAAGTTGATATACGAAGTTAGAATTGTTTTTAATCCTACTTGTACTGGACGGCGCTCATCGATAGCGACCATATTGAAGTTATAGTTGACTTGTAAGTCTGTATTCTTCAATAAGTAGTTTAAAATCCCTTCAGCATTGGCTTCTTTCTTCAATTCAACAACGATTTGAAGTCCAGTACGGTCTGATTCATCACGCACTTCTGCAATCCCGTCAATCTTTTTATTTAAGCGAATTTCATCAATCTTCTTCACTAATAAAGCTTTATTTACTTCATATGGAATTTCTGTAATGATGATTTGTGACTTACCGCCTTTGATTGACTCAATCTTCGTTTTCGAACGAATAACTACTTTGCCTCGTCCAGTTTCATAGGCTTGCTCCAATTCTTCAATCCCTTGGATAATTCCTCCTGTTGGGAAATCAGGACCTTTAACAAATTGCATTAACTCTTTCACAGTTGCCTTAGGATGATCAATAGCATGAATCGTCGCATCAATCACTTCCCCTAAGTTATGAGTTGGAATCTCTGTAGCGTAACCAGCCGAAATCCCTGTAGCTCCATTAACAAGAAGGTTTGGATAACGTGCAGGAAGGACAGTTGGTTCTTCTTCTGTATCATCGAAGTTTAAAACAAATTCAACAGTTTGTTTGTCTAAATCACGTAATAATTCTTCTGAAATTTTAGAAAGACGAGCCTCTGTGTAACGCATCGCAGCAGCTGGGTCTCCGTCCATACTACCGTTATTCCCGTGCATTTCAATTAACACATCACGCAACTTCCAGTCTTGACTCATACGAACCATTGCTTCGTACACAGAAGAGTCACCGTGAGGGTGGAAATTACCGATTACATTCCCGACTGTTTTAGCAGATTTACGGAATTGTTTATCACTAGTGTTTCCGTCGATTGACATCGCATATAAAATACGACGTTGTACAGGTTTTAACCCATCACGGATATCAGGAAGAGCACGGTCTTGGATAATGTATTTTGAATAACGTCCAAATCGGTCACCCATTACATCTTCCAGATTCAATTCTTGAATATCTTGAATTTGACTCATACTATTCCTCCTCTCCTAATAGCGATAATTGCTCCACATGGTCAATTGCAACTTCTTTCTTTACAGAAGGTTGTTTTTTCTCTTCTTTTTTTGGACTTGCAGTTGCGCTAATTGCGTTTACATCTGATTCTAAAATACTCTTATCTTCTTCTAGACCAAACTCAACATGGCGCTCAATCCATTTACGACGAGGTTCTACTTTATTCCCCATCAATGTACTTACACGACGTTCTGCTTGTGCTTTATCTTCAATCACTACACGAATTAACGTTCTAGTATCTGGGTTCATTGTGGTATCCCATAATTGATCCGCATTCATTTCACCAAGACCTTTATAACGTTGTAGTAAGTAGCCTTTCCCGACTAATTTAGTCTTTTCTTCAAGTTCTTTTTCAGTCCACGCGTATTCAACAACTTGCTTTTTACCAGTTCCTTTAGAAATCTTATATAAAGGTGGTAACGCAAGATACACTTTGCCAGCTTCAATCAATGGTTTCATGTAACGGTAGAAGAAAGTTAATAGTAACACTTGAATGTGGGCACCATCCGTATCCGCATCGGTCATAATAACAATCTTGTCATAGTTACAATCTTCAATCTTGAAGTCACTACCAACACCCGCACCAATCGTATAGATAATCGTGTTGATTTCTTCATTCTTCAGAATATCTGAAATCGATGCTTTTTCAGTATTGATGACTTTACCACGTAATGGGAGAATCGCTTGGAACTTACGGTCACGACCTTGTTTTGCAGAACCACCGGCAGAATCTCCCTCTACTAAGTAAAGTTCGTTCTTTTTAGGGTTCTTACTTTGAGCAGGTGTTAATTTACCAGAAAGAAGAGTTTCTTTTTTCTTACCTTTCTTACCATTACGGCTCTCTTCACGGGCCTTACGACTCGCCTCACGTGCTTCACGTGCCTTAATCGCTTTACGGATTAATTCTTGCGCAATTTCCCCGTTTTCTGTTAAGAAGAAACCTAGTTGCTCAGAAATCGTATTATCAACAATCCCACGCGCAGCAGGTGTTCCTAGCTTATCTTTTGTTTGTCCTTCAAATTGAAGGATTTCTTCAGGAATACGAAGCGAAATAATCGCTGTTAATCCTTCACGGACATCGCTACCTTCTAAGTTTTTATCTTTATCTTTTAAAAGACCAACTTTACGTGCGTATTCGTTAAACGCTTTTGTTAAGGCACTCTTCATTCCCACTTCATGAGTACCGCCGTCTTTTGTACGAACATTATTTACAAATGATAATACAGTTTCTGAATACCCGTCATTGTACTGGAATGCAAACTCTGTCTCTACTCCATCGACTGTGCTGTCAAAATCAACAATTGGCGATAAAGTATCTTTTTCTTCATTCAAATATTTAATGAAATCACGAATTCCTTCTTCATAATGGAAAGTTTCTGATTCACCAGTACGTTCATCTGTTAAAATAATTGTAAGTCCTTTTAGTAAGAACGCAGATTCTCTTAAGCGCTCGGCTAGAGTCTCATATGACCAGTTTGTTGTCGAGAATGTCTTATCACTTGGAAGGAACGTAACTGTAGTTCCTGATCCACGTCGATTTGTTTTTTCTTTTTTAACGGTTCCAACTGGTTCTCCACCATTTTTAAAGGCTTGTTTATATAAAGTCCCATCTCGTAAAACTTCTACTGTTAACCAATCTGATAAGGCGTTTACTACAGAAGCCCCTACCCCGTGAAGACCTCCTGATGTTTTATATCCACCTTGACCAAATTTACCACCAGCATGAAGCACTGTAAAAATAACTTGAATCGTTGGAATTCCAGAAGCATGTTTTCCTGTTGGCATCCCACGACCATTATCTTTTACAGAAAGTGATTGATCTTTATGAATGGTAACTTCAATTCTTGTTGCATAACCAGATAAAGCTTCATCGACTGCGTTATCCACAATCTCATAAGCTAAATGATGAAGTCCACGGTGGTCAGTCGACCCAATATACATACCAGGACGTTTACGAACGGCTTCAAGACCTTCTAAAACCTGAATCGCATCATCATTATATTGATTCGTCACTTTACTCATTTAATACGCTCCTTTTTTTGTCATCTTATCTATAATACTTGTTTTTCGTGAGTTTCGCAAGATTTCTCCTTAGAAACAGCGCTAAATTAACCTTTCTTACTTGCTTAATTTGTATCTATTGTCTAATTTATGTTAAACTGTCACTAGACTGTTTAAAGGAGAAATGAGATTAATGTCATTTACTTTTATTATAGGCGCACTTGTCGCGTATTTACTTGGTTCAATCCCATCAGGATTATGGATTGGACAATATTTCTTTCAAAAAGACATCCGACAATTCGGAAGTGGAAATTTAGGATCAACGAATGCCTTTCGCGTTCTAGGTAAGAAAGCTGGCTCTGTCGTACTCTTTTGCGATGTGTTTAAAGGCTTTTTAGCAATGATTCTTGCAATGACAGTATTTAAACAAGATAGTTTATCACCGCTTTGGATCGCATCATTTGCAGTCATCGGTCATACTTTCCCACTGTTTGCATCTTTTAAAGGCGGAAAAGCTGTAGCAACATTCGCAGGAATGATTTTAGCATATCAACCATTACTACTACTTTATGGGTTACTCATTTTCTTAGCCCTACTTGCGATTACTCGTATGGTAAGTCTTACAGCAATGGTCACGATTACTGCTGGAGTTCTCCTTTCATTATTGTTTAATGATTGGACGTTAACAGCTTTTGCACTTGCGATTGATATTTTTATCATTTATCGTCATCGCTCCAACATTCAACGTATTCTTAATGGTACAGAAAATAAAGTCCCAATGCCTTGGGACAAGCAAAATAAAGACACTAGGTAAATACTTAGTGTCTTTTCTTTTTATTCAAATACAAAAGTAGCGGTTGATTGATAAGGTGTGTCACTTGTAATGCGTAAAATATTTTTCTTTTCTTCAAGGTCTAATGCGGATTCTGTTGAAATATCTGGATATCCATCCCAAGGTTCAAAGCAGATAAACGGAGAATCATCTGCATTCGTCCAAACGCCTAGTGCTTCAATTCCATTAAGATGAACCGTTACACTTCTAGTTCCCTTAGGAGAATACAGTTTTCCTTTAAAGTTTGGGGTTATTGATTTAAATAGCAATACATCATTTGTAAATAAGTCATGGTGCAGTGCAAAATCTCCTTGTGTAAAAGGAACTCCTTCCAAGGATGCTAGGTATGGAATTTCAAGCTCCAATTTTGAGATAGCAGCATCTGACGTTAATTGAATATGATAATCCTCAAAGCTTAATCCTTCTTCCAGTGGAACAGCAAAAGCAGGATGACCACCGATTGCAAAATACAATTCTGGACTAGCAGTTGATAGTTGGTACGTCATGTCTAAAGAATTCGAATGTAGCGTATATTTTAAACGTAACTCAAACTCAAAAGGATAGGACTCGTTGGTCATCTCATTCGTTAATAAGAAAGTTGCAAAATGATCCCCTTTTTCTTCTAAGGAAAACGCATAATCTCTAGCAAAGCCATGTTTTCTAGCAGGATATCTTTTTCCTTTATAAATAAACGAATTTTCTTTAACAGCTCCGATATTCGGGAACAAAATCGGAGACTGCTTGTTCCAATGAACCCCATCTGGTTGATACATATATTCTGTATTTGTCTCTTTCGAAAATACAGAAGTTAGTTCTGCACCAAAGAGTTTCACGCCAACTTTTAAACACTCATTTTCAATAAAGATGTATTCCATTTAAATCGCCTCTATTTATGCAAATTTTAATTCAGACAACAATGAAGATTTAATATTTTGATTTTTAATTTTAATATACGTTCCTTTAGTTCCTAAACTACGACTTTCAATAATACCAGCAGATTCAAGTTTTCGAATCGCATTCACGATTACTGTACGAGTGATATGATACTCTTGAGCAATTTTAAGGGCAGTAAAGCGTAAGTCCATCCCATCAAAAAGACCAATAATGACTTTGATGGCTTCTAACTCACTGTAAGAAAGAGAATTAAGAGCTAAATGAACATTTTGTTGCTCACGTTTTTCCTGCTCAATTTTACGAGTATACCAGTGAAGCATTTCAGTTCCAATAACAGTCGCTGCATGTTCAGCAAGAATCAGATCATCTGTTGAGAAGGTTTGTCCTTCTTTCCCCATCACTACAAATCCTAACTGTTTACCTGAAGCATAAATTGGAATCACTGTCGTCATTGCTTTTTGGAAATTTTCATGCACTTCTACTGGAAAGATTGTTAAAGCATCTGTCACAGGAATATTTTCCTTCGTAAATTTTAAGGCAGTTAACTCTTTCATATAAAAATCTGGAAATTGACGATTGTCCTTGTATTCTTTCATACGATCGTTATTCACTTGGAACTCATCATGAATACCTAGCATTCTTCCTTCTCTTGAAGCAATATACAAATCAACTTTTAGCAAGGAACCCAGAATTTCAGTCAACTTATTAAATGGTAAATCGGCTGTTTCTGAATCTCTCCAAACGTTGTCGTATTGTACGATTTCGTTTATTTTTCTTAAATCCGCTAATACTGTACGCACAAGTAATTTCTCCTTTTATAAAATATATTTCGTTAAATCTTGATCCTCACGAATCGCATTTAATTTACTTTCAACATATTGTTCTGTAATTTGAATACTTCCCATTTGCATTGAAGGAGCTTCAAATAATAACTCCTCTAGTACTGTTTCTAAAATCGTATGAAGACGACGTGCGCCGATATTTTCCATTGTACTATTCACTTCAAATGCAATTTCAGCCAGTTTAGATACAGCTTCTTTTGTAAAGACGATTTCAACATTTTCTGTTGCTAATAATGCTTTGTATTGTTTTAATAATGCGTTCTTTGGCTCTGTTAAAATACGTTCAAAATCTTCTTTTGATAAATCTTGTAATTCAACACGAATTGGGAAACGCCCTTGCAATTCCGGCATTAAGTCACTTGGTTTAGCAACGTGGAAGGCACCTGAAGCGATAAACAAGATATGGTCAGTATTAATAACCCCGTACTTCGTATTGACTTGGCTTCCTTCTACAATCGGTAAGATGTCACGTTGAACACCTTCACGAGAAACTTCACCGCCGTTATGACCCTTAGCAGCAATCTTATCAATCTCATCGATAAAGATAATTCCAGAAGTTTCAGCTAGTTTTAGTGCTTCTGCATGCATATCTTCTTGATTGATTAAGTGATTCGCTTCTTCTTCTGTTAATAGGTCTAATGCCTCTTTAACGGTTACAGTGCGGCTAATTTTCTTCTTAGGAGTCATTTGGTCAAGAACAGATTGAATTTGCATCATTTGCTCCATTTGGTTACCAGACCCTGCCATACGCATTGGTTTCTCTGTCAATTCAATCGTCACTTCTTTAGAATCAAGAAGGCCATTTCTTAATTGTTGCTCAATATCACGACGCTTTTGAGCAATTTCTTCAGTGACTTCTTCCTTCATTTCCGGTTCTAATCCAGGATTTTGGATTCCCATTTGTTGGAACATACTAAAGAGTGAATCTTGTTGTGGATTCGAAACCTTTTTCATAATGCCAGGTTTCAGAATCTTCGCTAGTTTCTTAACGGCCTTATCAAAAGCTTGTGGTCTCACTTCTTCTTGTTTTAGTTTTGTAACGATTTGAATCGCATTCTCTACTAAATCGCGAACCATTGATTCCACATCACGCCCCACATAACCTACTTCTGTAAATTTAGTAGCTTCCACTTTTGCAAATGGTGCATCGACTAATTTCGCAAGACGACGAGCTAATTCCGTTTTACCAACCCCGGTAGGTCCAATCATTAATAGATTTTTTGGAGTCACTTCTTTCTTCATGTCTTCGTCTAATAATAAACGTCGGTAACGATTTCGAAGAGCCACCGCTAAAGCACGTTTAGCGTCGTGTTGACCAACGATGAATTGATCTAATTCTGCTACTACTTCTCTAGGTGTTTTACTAATATTTGCTTGCATCCTTACACTTCCTTACGCCAACGTTTCAGTGATGATATTATCATTTGTAAAAATATCAATCTCTGAAGCGATTTTTAAACTTTCACGAGCGATATCTTCTGCTGTTAAATTCGAATCTCCAAATCTTAGGAGTCCTCTAGCAGCTGATAAAGCATAGTTTCCACCAGACCCAATTGTTAGAATGCCATCATCTGGTTCAATGACTTCGCCTGTCCCTGAAACAAGTAGCACTTGTTCTTTATTCATTACGATTAACATCGCTTCTAATTTTTGTAAACCACGGTCACTTCTCCATTGCTTTGCCATTTCAATAGCTGCACGTTGTAAGTTCCCTTTAAATTGTTTGAGTTTATCTTCAAACATTTCTTCTAAAGTAATCGCATCGGCAACCCCTCCAGCAAATCCAACAAGGACTTGATTGTCAAAAATACGACGGATTTTACGAGCAGTTCCTTTCATGATGACTTTTTCACCCATTGTTACTTGGCCGTCGCCAGCCATCGCAACTTGATTATCTTTTTTTACTGCACAAATTGTAGTCATGATTTTCCTCCATTATTCTTTTTAAAGGTACTTGCATCAAATTCACTCTTCCCAGCTTTAGACCTTGGAAAATATAGTTGGTAATTTTGTTGAAGAGCTTCCTTCGTCACGTGCGTATAGATTTGAGTCGAACTGAGACTTACATGTCCTAAGAGTTCTTGCACTGTTCGCATATCTGCTCCGTTATTTAGCAGATGGGTCGCAAACGTATGTCTAAGCATATGCGGATGAATCTTTAACGTAAGGCCACTTTCTTGAATCAGTTTCTCTAAAATATATCGAACCCCGTTTGTTGTTAGTGGATCTCCTAAGTGATTTACAAACACAAAGGAATGGTCTTTACGCTCTTTAGCCATCAAATCTTTACGCCCTTCTTCAAGAAAGGTCTCTAAGGCTGTTCTAGCAAAGTCCCCAATCGGAACATAACGTTCTTTGGATCCTTTACCGATAACCAGAATAATACTATTTTCAAGGTCTAATTGCCCAAGAGTTAAATTCGTTAACTCACTGACACGCATACCTGTAGCATATAATACTTCGACTAAAGCTTTATTTCGTTGGTCTAAAGACTGATTTCCATCGATAGAATCGATAAATTTTTCAATCTCATCCTCATAGAAAAATTCTGGCAATCGCATTTTACCTTTCTTATAACTGACAGAAGCAAAAGGATTCGTTTCAACAATGCCTCTTTCAACAAGAAAATGATAAAATGATCGTAAACTCGAGAGAAAACGAGAAATACTCGAACGGTTATAGTTTTCACGGTGTAATACCCCGAGATAAATCCGAACATCTACAACAGTGACATCATTCCAAGATTTAATCGGAACGTCTGTTAAATAGTCAAAGAAATGTTGAATATCACGTTGATACGCATGAATCGTCTCTGGCGAATAACGTCGTTCAACTTTTAAATACGTTAAAAAATCTTGCATTTCGTTCTTCATCGTCTTCCTCCTCTTGTTAACTTTAGCACAGAAAGTACTTTCTTACAACCGAATTGTCAAAATTTTTACGACAATTAAATCAAATTTAATATTTAGGATACGAGGGCGATCGCTCAGGACTGAAACACTGGACCGAGATGACGGAAGGAACGTGAAACGTTCCGCGTACGTCTCGGGAAGTGGACGTCAGTCCTATGAGCCCGAGTTCAACTACAAGGATGTGAGAAAAGGCGTTTATAGGCGATGACGGTTCGCAGGTTAGCCGCAAAGGACTGTTTACAGTCGTGCGGACTAACCTCGAAAGGCTTGAGCCTATGCCTTTTCGAACTCAACTAAAACAGGATGCGAGACATCGCGCTCAGAAATGGAACGTTGGAAAATCCTTCACAGTGTGAAGGATTTGGGTGTGGGCAATGCGATTAAATAGGAGTACAAATTGATAAGACATTTGTTTATAAATTATTTGCAGTTATCAGCTCTCTTTCATAATAAGCTAATATAGTTTAATAAACCACTGCGCATAAATCCCCCCACTAGTATTATTCGCGAAAACAAAAAGAGCACCTAGATTCTTCTAAGTGCTCTTTGTCTTTATTTTTGAACGGCTTCTTTATAATCACAGTTACTACATGCAATTTGTTTTCCACCGCGACCTTTTTTCTCAACTAAGTAGTGGTCACATTTTGGACAATTGCGTCCGATTGGTTTATCCCATGATACAAATTCGCATTTAGGATAACGATCACAACCGTAGAACAAGCGATTCTTCTTCGATTTACGCTCAATTACTTTCCCTTTACCACATGTTGGACAAGTGATCCCTATATCTTTCACGATGGCTTGAGTATGGTGACATTCTGGGAAATTGGTACATGCGTAGAATTTACCAAATCGACCTAATTTAATGACCATTGGATGCCCACATTTTTCGCAGTTAAATCCAGCTGGTTCATCTTTAATTTGAACTTTCTCGATTTCAACTTCTGCCTTATCCACTTCTACTTTAAATGGTTGGTAGAACTTGTCGATTACTTGTACCCACTCTTCTTTTCCTTCTTCAACAAGGTCAAGATTATCTTCCATAGAAGCTGTGAAATGAGTATCCACAATATTTGGGAAGTATTGTTCGATCATTTGATGAACAACATATCCAAGTTCTGTTGGTTCAAAACGTTTAGAAACTAATTTAACGTAATAACGTTTTTGAATGGTTTCAATTGTTGGCGCGTAAGTTGACGGACGACCCACACCGATTTCTTCCAATGTTTTAATTAAAGTAGCTTCAGAATAACGTGCAGGTGGTTGCGTGAAATGTTGTTCAGGATTTAGTTTAGCTAATTGCACTTCATCCCCAACTTGCATTTCAGGAAGGACATTTCCTTTTTTCGCTTCTGCATTATCTTGGTAAACCTTTTGATATCCAGCGAACTTAATTGTTGAACCGTTCGCTTTAAACACATGGTTATTTTGTTCTAAATCTACTTGTACAGTATCATAGACGGCAGCTGTCATTTGACTTGCTACGAAACGTGACCAAATCAAAGTATATAATTTTAATTGATCTTTTGTTAAATAACTTGCGATTGAATCTGGTGTACGAAGAACTGAAGACGGACGAATCGCTTCGTGTGCGTCTTGAGCGCCATCAGCGTTCTTTACAGCGCGTTTAGACGTAAGACAGTATTCTTTACCAAACTCTTTCTCAATGAACTCAGAAGCCTCGTTTTGAGCCGTTGCAGAGATACGAGTTGAGTCTGTACGCATATAAGTAATTAAACCGACTGAACCACTACGTCCAAGCGATACCCCTTCATAAAGTTGTTGGGCTACCATCATCGTTTTTCGTGTTCTGAAGTTTAATCGGTTTGACGCATCTTGTTGCAAGCTACTTGTTGTAAAAGGAGCTGCTGGATTACGTTTACGTTCTTTCTTCGTCACTTTTGTTACAGTAAATGGTTTCTTCTCTGAAATCTCAGACATAACCGCTTTTACTGTTTTTTCTTTTTCTAAGTTTGCTTTTTCAGCAGTTGTACCGTAGTAATTGGCTGTGAAAGCTTTCTTTTCTTTCTTGAATTGACCTTCCAGAGTCCAATATTCTTCTGGAACAAAGGCTTTGATTTCATTTTCACGATCAATAATCAACTTCACAGCGATACTTTGAACACGACCTGCACTGAGACCTTTTTTCACTTTCTTCCATAAAATAGGAGATAAAGTGTATCCAACAAGACGGTCTAAAATACGACGAGCTTGTTGCGCATCCACTAAGTCCATATCAATTTTTCTTGGATTCTTGAATGCTTCTTTAATTGCATCTTTTGTAATCTCATTAAATTCCACACGGATTGGTGCATTTAAATCTAATCCTAACAAATGTGCTAAATGCCAAGAAATAGCTTCCCCTTCTCTATCCGGGTCACTCGCGAGATAAACAGCATCTGCTTTTGCTGCTTCTTTTTTTAGCGATTTAATTAAATCACCTTTCCCACGAATTGAAATGTAATGTGGTTCATAATTATGTTCAATATCTACGCCCATTTTACTTTTAGGCAAATCACGTAGGTGCCCTTTACTGGCAACTACTTTAAAGTTTTTCCCTAAATAGCGTTCAATGGTTTTAGCTTTTGTAGGAGACTCTACAATTACTAGATTTTGCTTCACCATTAAATGGCTCCTTCCCTAATCCACTCTATCTAACAGTTTTCTCAAGCTAAGAAAGCCCAAGAATAGTGAGATTGCTTAAATTATCTTTTGTCATCATATCTAAACACATTCTTTTTGTCAAGGCAACAAAACAATCTCTTAAACTGTTAGATTTCATTTTTAAGGAAAATATTTAAGATTTTTAGAGATCGTTTCACCACTCGAAACAAGACAAGCTCCTGCTTCGATAAGGCTATTAGTCCCTTTCGAATGGATAGAGAATATACTTCCAGGAACTGCGAAAACTTCTCTATTTTCACTTAAAGCTAAATTCGCTGTAATGAGGCTTCCACTTTTCTCTTTCGCTTCTATGACACACACTCCATGACTAAGTCCGGCGATGATGCGATTACGATATGGAAAATGGAATTTTAAAGGGCGACTCTGCAATGGATATTCTGAAAGGATTAAACCTCTTTTAGCAATTACATCGTAAAGCTTTGAGTTTTCAGGTGGATATACCACATCCAATCCACTCCCGATAACGGCTATTGTATTTCCATCTGCTTTAAGCGTCTCTTCATGAGCTAATGTATCAACACCCCGAGCTAATCCGCTGATGACTACAATATCATCATTAACAAGCACAGGGATTAATTCATGGATACAATTCTTTGCATATTTAGAATAATCTCTTGACCCTACAATTGCAACTGCTCTCTGATTTAGAAGCGACAAATTCCCTCTATAAAATAATACAATAGGAGGTAAGTATATTTCTTTCAACCTTTGAGGATAAGCACCATCCAAAATGGTGATCACCTTAACTTTTTCTTCTTGCAATCTTTTAATCTCCAAATCCCAATCCATGGACTCTATCCATTTATTGGTTTCTTCAGGTAATGAATACTTTAAATCCCCTAAAACAAAGGTTTCATTTAGAAACATATCTTCTTCCAGTCGAATAAATAATTCATAGAATTGCTTACTGGTTAAAGTATCACTCATCGCCACCGCTACTAGTAATCTACGTTTTGTCCAAATCATAAAAAAACTCCCTCTCGAAATAGTCTTTCAATACTATTTACGAGAAAGAGTTCTGTTTTGGTTTTTATTGGTAATCTTTAACCGGTGCAAACGTCATGCGGTGAATCGGTGTTGGTCCTAATTTTTCAAGACCTTCAAGATGAACTTTCGTACCATAACCAGCATTTTGCGCAAAGCCGTAACCAGGATACAATTGTTCGTAATCCTTCATCATTTGATCCCTTACCTCTTTAGCCACAATACTTGCTGCTGCGATAGAAATACTCTTTGCGTCTCCTTTTATGATTCCTTCTTCTGGAATCCCCGTTTCAAGTTTCATTGCATCAATTAATAAATAATCTGGTTGTTCTGGTAGCAATTCAATCGCTCGCTTCATTGCCACTTTACTCGCTTCGTATATATTAATCTTATCAATCGTAAACGCGTCGACAATACCGATACCAATCGCAAGAGCTTGTTCTTTAATGATTTCAAAAATTTCAGCACGCTTCTTGGCGCTTAACTTCTTCGAATCGTCCAATCCGATATCTTCCATTCCTTCAGGAAGAATGACAGCAGCCGCAACTACTGGACCAGCAAGTGGACCACGACCTACTTCATCAATTCCTGCAATCAAGTGATATCCTTTTTGTTTAGCAGCACGTTCATACTTTTGCATTTCTTCAAAGTGAGCAGCACGTTCAGCTTTTTTTGCATATTGACGTTCAAATCTAGCAATTAAATCTTGTACACCTTTACGGTCGTCGCCTCGAAGTGCGGTTAAACGCTCATCCGATAACGTTTGAATTTCTTCAAGAATCAATTTGATTTCTTTGATAGAAAGTTTTTCCATTATACTTCCTCCGTTAAAGAAACAGGCGCTTGGTCTAATGTATAACGACCTAACTTTCCAGAACGAATATCAAATACGATTCGTTCACTCGCCTTCTCATAGTCATCTTTAAAGCCTAAATTCTTAGTAATTAACATTAATAAATCGACATTAGGAAGTTCCAAATCGTCATCGGTTAATCGATACGCTTTCTTTAAATATCCTGGGTAATCTAATGTAAACTGACTAAGAGCAAAGAGTGCAATATCATCCATATGAAGGAGTGCGTCTTTAATAGCACCGGTAAGGGCTAGTTTATTTCCAACTTCTTCACTTTCAAACTTGGGCCATAGAATCCCTGGTGTATCTAATAACTCGAAGTCATTTCCAATTTTTAACCATCGTTGTCCTTTTGTAACACCAGGACGATTTGCTGTTTCTGCTTGATTTTTATTAATCATTCGATTGATAAAAGTTGATTTCCCAACGTTTGGAATTCCAAGCACCATTAAGCGGATAGGTCTTGGACGAATCCCTTTTTCAAGATTCTTTTCAAATACAGGTGCCATTAGTTCTTTAATTGCTGCCTTTACTTGTTTAATTCCTTTTCCATCTTTTGCTTCTGTTGAAAGTACTTTGATCCCTTGGCTTGTGAAATAGTCATTCCAGCGTTTCGTTTGAGATGGATCAGATAAATCGACTTTGTTTAATAAGATTAATTGTTTCTTTTGTCCTTTAATCTCTTCGATAATAGGATTGCGACTTGATTCTGGAATACGAGCGTCCACCATTTCAATCACAACATCGACGAGTTTTAGTTTTTCTGTTGCTTCCCTACGCGCTTTGGCCATATGCCCTGGGAACCATTGGATTGTTGCCATACGTTTCGAATCCTTTCTATTTAACATTCAATAAATCATTCATATAGAACCAACAAACATTATACCATGTTTTAGCTCATTTTTCCGTTCTATTCCTTATTCCGATAATGAAAAATCTCAGCACAGTAGCAACTACTCATCGCTATTGTACTGAGATTCCATTAATTTACTACACGGCTAATCGATGACTTCATAAATACTTTCTGTATTCCAACGAACTTTCGGTTTAATTTCTTCGTTGCGATATCCAAAAGCACACATAACGGATACCCCGAATTCTGATGTATCAAGAACGCCTTTTTCTTCTAAATACGCTTCTACTTTTGCTTTGTTGTATCCTTCAATCGGACAAGAGTCCATTCCCATCAAAGCAGCAGCATTCATCATATTCGCCATTTGAATATAGGTTTGTTTACTAGCCCAATCAAAAAGTGAACGTTCATCATTTAGCATTGCATCACTTTCTTGGAAGCTTTTAATGCGGTGCGCATAAGCAGATTCTGGATCATAACTTCTATGTCTCACTTCTCGCATTAATCTTTCGATATAAGGAGTTTCGTAGTTTACGCCTTTACGCGCTAAATAAATTACAAAATGACTAGCTCCATCTATCATTGAAGCTCCCCAAGCGATTGATTTTAAATCTTGCTTCATTTCTTCATTGTTTAATAGAAGCATCTTCCAAGGCTCAAATCCGAGTGAAGACGGTGCTAATCTACCAACTTCTACAAGGGAGGCCCAATCTTCATCAGAAATCCGACGTGCAGGGTCAAATTTTTTCGTTGCATAGCGTCGATGTTGTAATTCTATAACTTCTTCTCTGTTCATTGTACAAATCCCCTTTGATTTAAAATCTACTACTCATCATACGTATTTAGTTTAACAATTTAGAAATGGAATATCAATACACCAAACTTAAATAAAAAGAGACTGAAATTCTCCAGTCTCACCATTATTATTGTGGGTTATTTTCTGACGACTTAAACTTCACTTTCTTAATCTTAAAGTCAATATGTCGTTCCCTAATAGTCGCTTCAATATCATCAATTGAGATTTGTTTATCATTTTCAATCTGAATATTGATTTCATATTTGCCGCCGATATCTTTAACATCTACATTCGCAATTTGATATTGATCTAAATTACAATACTGATATATATCGTGAACGAGTGAAATATCTCCGACCGTTCCATTAATACTTGCTTGATAGATTTGGTGTTGCTTTGTAAAGTCATGCGTTAGCCATTGAATTAGCATGACGAATACACTACATACAAAGCCAAAGAACCAGAATCCACCGCCAATCGCCATTCCGATACCTGATGTTGCCCAAATACCAGCAGCCGTTGTTAAACCGCTAATTTTCTTATCACGCATAAAGATGATACCCCCACCGATAAAGGAAATACCACTGACGATTTGTGCAGCAACACGAGAAGTGTCGTAGTCTGGTGTATCTAAAAATGCTTCTTTAGAAATGATCATCATTAAGGCGGAAGTTAGACAAACAATCACGTGCGTTTTAACGCCGGCTTGTTTATTTCTGGCTTTACGTTCATATCCAATTAATAGTCCACAAATGCATGCGAGAATAATCGATGTAAAATGTCTTAGCTCTAACATTGCATCAAATGAACGCACAAAAACTTGATCCATATTCTTCCTCCTTTAAAAAATGTACTTTACTATTTTACGAAGTTTTTGATGGAAAGTCAATAAAATTGAAATCGTTTTCCAGTTTTAAAATATTTCTCAGATAAAAGAAAAAGAGACAGTAATCTGTCTCTTCACTCTTTATTGATATAAATTAGAATAGTCTTTCATTCCATTGATACGGTTGATTGGCCATACTGTAAATACGGCTTTCCCTTCAATGGCTGACTTATCAATAAATCCAATCATACGACTATCTTTAGAAACCCCTCGATTATCTCCCATTACAAAGTATTTTCCTTCTGGAACTTTATCCTCTCCAGTCAACTCTTTTAATGTAAAGTCATCGATGAAAACAGTCTTCTTGTCGTTATTTGTGTTTATAAACGGTTGATCTACTGCTTTTCCATTAATATAAAGAATTCCATTCTTTACTTCGAGCGTATCACCAGGCATTCCGATGACACGTTTAATGTATTCTTTATCTTCATCTGGAGCTTGTAGTACAACTACGTCAAAACGGTTAATGTCCCCTAATTTCGACATAATCATATGATCTCCATTATGAAGAGTTGGATACATCGATTGCCCACTGACTGTGAATGGACGCCCAACAAAGAAATATAAGATGGCCATAATGACACTGGCAACAGCAATTGACCAAATCCAACTTAAAATTTCTTCTAAAATTGGATGTAATTTCTTTTTGTTTTTGTCATTCCCTTTTTCTTTACGAGAGTTTAATCTCTCTTCAATAGAAGATAAGGTCGAATTTTCCATTTGGTTTTCTTCGTTCATTCCCATCCTCCTTTATTATTGTAAAGCTTTTACTGCGGCTTTATATTGAGTATCGTTTGCTTTTAAAGCATCACGAATCGCACTCATTAAAGCTGTACCAGTTTTCTCGTCCACTTCACCAGTTTCTGATAAACCTTTTGATTTTTGGAATTCTTTGACAGCTGCAGTTGTTTTGTTATCAAAGTAACCATCAGCAGTCACATCATATCCTAAACCTTTAAGAATAGTTTCGATTGTTTTC
>ERZ772961.284-NODE-284-length-22080-cov-3.441498_pt1 | contig 22080 bp, 15 predicted proteins | sample MGYA00580677_ERZ772961 | MGnify/ENA primary metagenome ERZ772961 (study PRJEB29015, sample SAMEA2738088) | human oral metagenome | biome: human oral; feature: human-associated habitat; material: saliva | place: China | collected 2227 ... | reverse complement strand
AATGGGCGATATTCTCGGGGCCGCCTAGGCCCTGAAGAATCTTCTCGCCAAGCTCGTGGTTCTTCACGGTTCATCCCTTGGATAATTAGCGATATTGTCTGTGCGGGCTGTTGCCAAAAGACGCAACCTGGAAAACAAAAAAGACCCGAGTCAGCTCCTTCACCGTGCGCAACACCCGTATGAGGGTGCCCGAATACACGGGTGCCACCAACGTAAAATACGCCCCGTGGCGGAGTAACTCAGGTCTTGCCTGCCAAACCAGTAACAACCCTGTGCTAAAGGCTGTTCAAAACAACCTTAAGTTTTATTCAGTACTGTAATCGGTTTTGCCTCAGAAAGCAAGAAGAACCAAAAACTACACACAGACCCACAGGCGCGGCAAAACCCAGACACGCCGTGCATCCGTGCACCCGCTAAGATGCACAAACACACGGCGTGCTCACCAAAGCCCCAGTTGCTACTTCTGCGGGAAGAACCGCAGAGGCGCCACCTCAAGGTCTGGGTAATGACGCTTCTGCCAGCGGCGCGAGCGGTGCGCATTCACCTCAATCAGCGCCGCCCCTAAAACACCAGCACCCACCGACAGCCACAACAACAGCGCCGACGGAGCCTCAAACTGGTGGTACCGCACCAAAACCGGAACCAATAATGCTGCAAAGAATACGGCAAGCAGTGCCCCAAACAGCAGGATACGTGCCTTGTTAAACGGCCTAGCCACTGCCGCAAGGTTCCACAATCCCATAATCACCAGGGTGATGAAAGAAGCAGTCTGCACCTGCCGCATATCGGTTCCCGGGAACACCAGAAGCGCCGCCAAATTCACGGTCAGAAGCATCGCCACCACAATAATAGAGTTCGGAACCGTATAGTTCAGCACACGGTGCAAAAACCCCGGAACATAGCGGCGTGAATTCGGCAGCAGTGCCAGCGCGAAAGAGGATGCCCCAACAATCAGGAAATCCGCGGTCGAGTACTGGCGCGGTAAGAACGGGAAGATCAGCCCCATCAGACCGAAGACCACGCCCAGCAGGATCGCAAAGCCCGTCTTGGTCAGGAACAGGTTCGCCACCATCTCAATATTCGCAATCACCTGGCGGCCCTGCTCCAAGGCAGCGGGAAGTGAAGAGAACTTGCCGTCCAGAAGCACCAGACGTGAGACAGCCTTCGTCGCGGGTGCCGCGTTACCCATCGCAATACCAAGGTTGGCGTGTTTGAGGGCGAGCGCATCGTTAATGCCGTCGCCGGTCATCGCCACCACGTGCCCCTTCTCCTTGAGGGAGATCACCATGTTCTTCTTCTGCTCAGGCGAAACACGGCCAAAGATATTGTATTTCTCCGCCGCCTCAGCAAGCTCCGGGCCGTCCTCGGGCAGTGTCGAGGCGTCAATAGCGCCAGCGGCCACATCCATGCCAGCAGTCTTAGCTGCAGCGCGCACAGTGAACGGGTTGTCACCGGAGAACACCTTCAGCGTCACACCCTGACGCCCAAAATACTCCACAATCTCGGGGGCATCAGCGCGCACATTCTCACGGAAAATTACGAACAGCACAGGTGTGTGATCGGTCGGTATGCGCTGCACCGGGTTGCCGTCATCGTTACGCACCACTGTGGAGGCATGCGCCAAAACCATAGTGCGCAGCCCCAAAGACGCCAGCTCAGCGGCGCGCTCACGCTCAATAGTGCCCTGATCCAAAAGCGCCTCGGGGGCGCCAAGCAGCCACGCCCCTGATGAGGCGAACTCAACCGCGCTAAAACGCAGCGCCGAAGAAAACGGAACCACTCCGCTGGTCTTCTCAGCAGGCGCATCCGCAAAACCGCCGGTGAGCGCTTTTGCCGTAGGGTTCGCGTTCTCGTCGGCACCAAACCATGCCAGCGCCTCATCCCAGCCCTTCGGCAAGGACGCACGCCACTGGTCGCCCTCCGGTGCCTCGGTCTGGGCCGGGGTGCTCAACGGGCGCACCGAATCGAAAATCACGCCGCCCTCAGTCAGGGTGCCCGTCTTGTCGAAGCACACCGTATCCACTCGGGCGAGCACCTCAACAGCAGGCTGTTCCTGCACCAAAATATTGTGTTTACGTCCCAGCGCCACCGCCGCCGCCGCAAACGCCAGGGTGGTCATGAGCGCCAAACCCTGTGGAATCATTGACGCCACCGAAGAGACCTCCGCGATAGCGACGTTCTCCCAGAGCCCATCACGGTTCACAACTTCAAGGCCACCTGCGGCACGCACCTGACCCCACAGCACGATCGGGATAATGACGGCAAGGCCGAAAGTAATCCACCGCACCACGCGGTCGAGCGCATCACGCAGCTCAGACTGGATGCGGGAGAACTGGCGCGCCTCATCAGAGATTTTGCTCGCCCGCGACTGAGCCCCCACAGCTTGCAGCAGCACGCGGCCGGTACCGGCCAACACGCTGGATGCTGAGAGCACCATATCGCCAGGACGTTTAGCAATCGGGTCATTCTCGCCGGTGAGCAGAGACTCATCCAGCTCCATCGAATCAGAGGTCAGCACCACTGCGTCTGCAGGCACCTGGTCTCCACGTTTGAGCACCACCACGTCACCCTCAACCAGAGTCTCCATAGGGACCTCGGACAGCTTGCCGTCACGCACCACAGACACCGGGGCACGATCCAGCAGAGAAATCCGGTCAAGCTCAAGTTTTGCCTTGTACTCCTGCACAAAGCCAATAATGACGTTCGCCACCACCGCGAATAAGAACAGCAAATCTGCCCAACGCTGGTACAGAATCACGACCAGCCCGCACAGCCCCAGCACCAGGTTAAACACCGTAAACAGGTGCGCCCGCATAATACTCCACAGGGTGCGGGAAGACTTATTGTTCTGTGTGTTTACCTTCCCTGCTGCGACGGCACGTTCAACCTCGGCCGTGCTCAGCCCACAGGATGCAAGCTCCGCAGAGCCATTATGGGCATCCGCCGAGTACTCGGGAACAAAACCTGCGGTCGCAGAATCCGCTGTTGATGTACTCTGCGGCTTGGAACTCATGAACCAGTACTCTCCTTCAAAGGCCAGCGGGCCTCTACCGACCCGCTCTCAGGTGGCAAAGCTTATTTTTCAGTCTATCGGTTCAATGGGCATAAAAGGTAATCCCGCTCCCTGTGTGTTTCCTGAAAACACGCGGGAAGTGGGGTATATTCCTTATGCAGAATAGATAATGTGGGGGTGGACTCCTGCTACCTAAGCGGCAGAATCAACAAACGTCCCGTCACAGGATGCTTCAAAACCTCAATCGGATATCCATAAACCTCACTCAACCGCTGCGCCGTACACACCTGCTCAGGGGAACCAACACACACCACCCGACCCTGCCGCAAAAGCACAATACGGTCAGAATATGCAGCGGCAACATCCAAATCATGCAGCACCGTCAACACCCCGGCCCCTTCCGACGCCAGGTCACGAGCACTTTTGAGAGTCTGCTCCTGATGCCTAATATCCAGTGCTGCCGTCGGCTCATCCAGAAGCAGCAGGGGAGTCTGCTGCGTAAACACGCGCGCCAGATGCGCCCGCCCGCTCTCACCGCCAGAAAGAGTCGTAATATCCCGCTCAGCGAACTGGGCCACCTCTGTGCGGATCATCATCCGCTCAATAACAGCTTCGTCCTCATCAATGCGGATGGTGCCGCGCCACGGAGTGCGGCCCATCGCCACCACCTCACGCACCGTATACGAAAACGCCACCTGAGTCTTCTGCAGCAGCACAGCTCGGCGACGCGCCAGATCCCGTGGAGAATACGAACTCGTCAAGGCGCCATCAAGCTGCACCACCCCAGAATCCTGTTTCACATCCCCAGCAATTACCGACAACAAGGTAGACTTACCCGCACCGTTCGGGCCAATTAGTGAGACCACCTCGTTCGCGTGCACCTCAAATGAAATATCCTCAAGGATGCGCCGAGACCCCACCGAGTACGAAATGTTTTCGACCCGCAGCATCACACACCGCCCTTACGCATCGACCGGCGGAGCAAGAAAAAGAACGTAGGCCCACCCACCAGTGCCGTGAAAATACCGATCGGCATATCGGAGAACGGGATAAGCGTGCGCGCCACCAGATCAGAGAGAGACACCAGCAGCGCCCCGCCCAGTGCAGAAGCCGGCAGCAGCACCCTATTCGACGGCCCCAACAGCAGCCGCAGCAGGTGCGGAATAATCAGGCCCACAAACGCAATAATGCCCGAATGCGCCACCGCCGCACCCGTCAAAAGAGCTGTTGCCGCGATAGCCAGCATTCTCAGACGCTCAACATTCACCCCCGAATGCTGTGCTGCGCGCTCGCCCAGCGCCAAAAGGTCAAGTTTCCCGGAGATCATGAAACAGGCCAGTAGCGCCGCGACCACAACAAACCACATATTCGATAATGATGTCCAGCTGGCTCGGTTCAGCGACCCCATCTGCCAGAATACGATCTCGTCACGGCTGGTGCTGTCAGCAACATAAACACAGAACGCGATAGCCGCGTTCGCAACCGCTGTTACCGCAATACCGGTTAGGATCATTGACACCACCTGCGAGCGTCCACCCGAGCGGGAGAGAACATACACCAATACTGTGGCGGTTAGCGCCCCAACGAAGGCGAAGGTCGATACCGCAAACGTGTCCCTCAACTGGGGGCCCAGCACAATAGCCAGGCAGGCACCCACAGCTGCACCTGAAGAAATACCAACCACTCCCGGCTCAGCCAGCGGGTTGCCAAACACCGCCTGCATAACAGCCCCCGAGCAGCCCAATGCAGCGCCCACGAACAGGGCTAAAAGCACGCGCGGGAAACGCACATTCCACAGGGTGCTGTCAGCGATCGCCCACTCCTGCTGTGGCGGGATGAAACCCCATTTGCGGGCGAACGAGGCAAGCACCTGGTCGGTGGGAATATTATATTGGCCCAGCCCGGCTGACACTATGGTGACAGCCACGAGGGTCACAACCAGTACCGAAAGCGTCACAACCGCGCGGGTACGTCGGGGGTTTGTGTATTTTGGGGCCCCAGCACCCACAGGTTTCTGCACCTTGGTGAGGTCCACTTCGTCGGCTGGCCGCTGCCGGGCTGTTTCTGAGGTAACCGCTAAGTCCTCTGCTACGTGTTCCACTACTGTCCTTCTGGGGCGTAGATGGCTTTCGCCAGCGATAGCAGGACTGCTGGGGTGTTCGGGCCAAACGAGAGGATCTGACCGTCATCCATATCTACAATGCGCCGGTTCTTACCTGCGGTGGTCTGCTCCACTCCCGGGCGGGACACCAGCCCGTCCACGCCGCCAGTGGATTTAAGGCCGCGGCTCATGACCAGAATAAGGTCTGGGTTCAGCTTTACCAGTGCCTCGGCGTTGGCCATTGTCATCTCTTTAATCCCGTTCTCGGCGGCGACGCCTCGACCGCCTACGGCAGTGATCAGCTCATCTGCACCGTAGCCGTCTCCAAGCACGAAGAACACTCCCGAGTTACCGCGCACATACAGAAAAGCCATCGACAGGCGCTGATCTCCCTGCGGCGCGACTTCCTTCAAAGTGGTGGTTGCGTAGTCAAGGTCTTTTTGGATGCGTTCAGCCACCGTATTCCCCGCCTCCTGCACGCCGAGGGCCTGCGCTACCAGCTTGAGCTGGGGAATAATGAGGTTCATTTTACGATTCGTGTCGGTCAGTACCACCGTAATACCGGAGCTTTCCAGTTTCTGCGCCGCATCACGTGAAGAAGCTGACGAGTCGAGGAACACCACGTCTGGTTTGGCGGAGAGAATAGCCTCAACGTTGAGATCGTGCCCGTTCTGAGTCATAACCGGAAGCTTCGAGAGCGACTGCTCCGTGTTAGAGACTGTACGCCCCACCAGTCGTCCGCCCAAGCCGAGAGCTATCACATCCTGTGTCAGAGTCCCGTACGTATCGAGGGCCAGGATGCGTTCCGCTGACTTAACAGTCACCTCTTTACCGGTGTAGTCCTTAAAAGTTACCGGCAGCTGCGGGGTGGGGGTGTCCACCATTGCCTGCACCTCGGGGGTGTTCTTTGCGCTTGAGGGGCCGGTCACTTCTTTCGGGTGAGCGGCCTTGCCGTCTTTAAGTTGTTGGGCTAGTTCAGCGAGGACAGCGCTGCTTTGTTCCTCACTAACTATCGTCTGTGATGAGGCGGCATTATTCGGGTTCTGGGTACCGATGCCGCACGCGGATAGGGTGAAAAGCAAAGCCGCCATCATGAGGGCAGCAATTTTCTGTGAGAAACAGCTGGGGGCTTTGATGCCGCTCACTAGTGAATGGATAAACATACGAGTTCACTCTCAAAAATATTGCGAATAGTGTGAATAATGATGCGAAATAAGTTGAGGGGTGCGGCGGGCTTCTTCACCTTCACCGCACCCCAAGCAGTGCACGCTACGCCCTAGTTATCGGATGTCTGAGCACGTGAACGACGCACATAGAACAGCGCACCCACCCCGGTGAGCAACGCTGAGACGCCACCGGCAACACTGCTCTGCACGCCGCTAGCACCCGTATGAGCCAGAGGCTTCTTATCGCACCCTTCACCCTCATACACGGTTTCGGTGATGGTCTTCTCGGTCGGCTGTGCTGCAGCGGGTGTGCTCAACTCACCGCTCTTTGAGAGCGAAGCGTTGAAGCTCAGCGGGGACATGTCCTGCCCAGCGGAGTAGAAACCGGCGAATGATTTAGCCCCCGCCTCCGTCAGTTTGGTTGATGCACCCTTGACGGAGACCGACCCGTTAGAGGTCTGCAAACCGCTCAGGTCAACATCCAGTAAGGCAACTTCCCCGTAGCTGTTGGATTTGCCTTCCATATTGTTGCTGGTCAGGGTCGCGTACAGGACGCCCTTAGAGCCGTTAATGTCAAGGCGCGGGTTGGCAATTGTGCTGTCGAGTATGCCATGGTGGCCGGTGAAATGGATCGAACCAGTAAACGATACTGAGCCCTTACCGTCTTTCACCGTTCCGGAGCCGCTTGACCAGTTGAACGTATTATGAGCAAAAGTGGTTCCGCTCAAATCCCAGTTACCGTTGGCGATACCGCCGCGCACATAGGAACGGAAAGAATCTTTCACACCCCAGCCCAGTTCAGCCGTGACGACCTTACCGTCTGAGGCGGACGCCACGTCTTTTGCTGCGGTCGTTGGGGCGACCGCAACCTTACGGGTTCGGGTGACGGGCACGCATACCGGCTGGGCCGGGTTGGTGGAGACGGTTGTGCCCGAGCCTGAGCCGCCGCTGCTTAGGGTACTACTGGAAGAAGCGTCGCCACTACTTGAGGAGTCGGAAGAAGATACCCCCGAACCGCCACTGGCTGTGCTATCGCTATTATCACCAGCACCGGGTAGCTGCGGGGTATTGCCGCCGCCCTGATTAGCTTTGGCGATGTCAGGCTGATTTACGTTAAGATCCGTCAGCTGCTCCCCAAGCTTCACCGACAGGTTCAACGGTGCCATGGCGCGCTTATCAGCGTCGCTGTACTGGCCCGCAAAGAGAGCATTCGAACCGGCAACAGTCACGGTTACGGCCGCGTTTGAGAGCTTAAAAACGTTGTTCTCGTAGGAGGCACCGCTCAGATCCACCTCGGCCATTATGAGGTCTTTGAACGTATTGTGTTCGCCCTTAAGGTTTAGTGCCTCGGCATCCACCACCAAATAGCCCTTGCCGTTGACAGCGACAAGACGGGTGTTGCTGAATGTGCTGTCGAGCTGCCCGTGATGCCCGGTGATATGCACCTCGCCAGCGAACGAGATCTGGCCGGTTTGGGTGGCCGGATCGAAGGCCCCGGATGCCTTGGTCCAGTTCAGCCCGCCAGCATTGGTTTTCTCCATACCGCTGACCTGGATGCTGCCGCGTGCGAGAGTTGACAGGTAACGCAGGAAGGAATCACGGATACCCCACTGCATGGAGCCGGACTCAACCACATGTCCTTTGGCGGTGTTCGTGCTGTTATTGGGCAGGGCCGGGGCTGCGGGTGCTGTGGGCGTTGGGGCTGCGGGTTTCTCTTCGGCCTTGGGGGCATCGGCAGCCGGTTGCTGGTCGGTTTTTGGCGCTTCCGGCTGAACGGTGTTCGTCTTAGGAGCCGGTGCCGGTGTGGTGGGCTTCTCGCTGGGTGATGGCTGGGCGGGAGTCTCTGTGGACCCCCGAGCGATACGCCCACTGAACGAGATAGCGTCTAGTTTCTGCCCTGCATCATAGAAACCAGCAAAAACAGGGGTAGCCTCTTCGGCGAGGATTACTTTGGTTTTGTCGCTGGCGGCAAGAGAAATGTTATTGCCGTCGTGTTTGAGATCTGAAGCGTCGAAAGTGCCCAGTTTAATATTCTGGTATGACCTCAGCGGCTGCGGTGTTGTGCCTTCGTAGGGGCGGGACTGAACATTGGCGCGCACCTCACCCTTGCCGTCTTTGCTGATAATGATGCTGAAGTCGGTGATGATGGTTTCCAGCACGCCGTGGTGCCCGGTGTAGTGGATTTTGCTTCCGGTGTAGACGATCTCATAGCCGTCGTCGGTGACTCTGCTCTTGGAGGCGTCAAACTCGCCGAAAGTGTATTCACCCTTGGGGTTAGTGCCGACTCTGGCTAGCTTTTGGGTGCCTTGGGCGACTCCTCTCAGCAAGTAGTCGCGGAAGGAATCTCTGAGCCCCCATGTTGTTTCTGCTTGGCTGAAAGAATCTGCGGCGTTGTGCACCTGCGTTTGAGAGGCTACGGATGTGGTTGTGGTATCTGCGAATGCGACGGGTGTGGAGACGATACTGCCAAGGCCGACGACGGCACTGGCTAAGAACGCCCAGGAGCGCTTGGCACTGGGTGAGACAGACATGTGACTACTCTCTTTTCGAAAGGGTGATGTGATGTTCGCTTCCAGTCTAGACCTATTAGAGAAGATTTGTGTAACGTAATAGGTGTCTAGGGCGGCATGCGAGCTCTCTAAGGGTTACCTTAGCAGAAATTTTGGTAGGAGTATTGCCAAAACCAAGTTTTAGTGACAATATGTCATTAGCGAAACTTGATGACACGGTGTCAGTAAAAAATTTGGCGCCGCAAACCCTCAAACTCAACTAAGGAACCCGCTATGACTACTACCTGCGCACCCGAAACAACCAACGAACGTTTCTCTGCCCGCCTCAAAGCGGGCACCAAAAATGTGCACGACAATGCCGAGCACTCCACCTTCATGGAAGACCTCATGGGAGGTAAACTCGATACCGCCGCCTACCTGCGCCTGATCAACCAGTACACCTACATTTACGAGGCTCTGGAAGCGATCTCCGCAAACCTGCGTGAGGCAGGCAACCCCATCACCGACCCCTTCACCATTGAAGGGCTCGACCGCGCCGCGAGCATCCGCAACGACATCCGTGCACTAGGGCAGCAGGATATTGACGCGCCCCTGTCGGCAACTATCGAATATGTGGAACGAATTAACGCCACCGCCAACGTTCCTGAACGCTTCCTAGCGCACCACTACCTGCGCTACTTGGGGGACCTGTCGGGTGGTCAGGCAATCGCTGCACTGGTGGCGCGGCACTACGGCATTCCCGCCAAGGCGCTGAGCATGTACCGGTTCACTGAACTGCCCAAGCCCAAAATTTTCAAAGATGGTTACCGGGAACTGCTCGATAACGCGCCCCTGACCGAAGAGCAGCGGCAGGCCCTCATTGACGAAACCGTCGAAGGCTTCCGCATTAATGCATCACTCTTTGCGCAGCTGGGCCGCCTGTCTTAGCGGCAGCTAATAAAACAGCCTCCGCTGAGCCCATAAAATACCCGCCCTTCACGGGGCAGTTCGGGCTCGTGCGGCACCGCCGGTAGTGCGCTAGTTCGCGGGCGCACCACCGGCGTATTTCATACCTGCAATGCTCCATCTTCTGCTCCACACCATTGCATAGCCCACCGGCAGATAGGTTATTAAAAACACGTCAGAATTACGGTTCCCCGCCGAAATATGACATAAAGACATGCTGCACATTGAAGGCTTGAGGGCCGTCCACAAGATAGGGTGTCGTGGTGTATAAAGTCAGTGCGGCTATAGCAGGGACCTGCGCCGGTTCTTCAAAACTTTGAGAAGCTCCTTCATGTGGTGTGAATCGAATGGCAACTCTTCACGTGCTTGTTCGGCTAGGTGTTCGGTGCCTGTAAGAACTTCTTCAAGCACATGCTCGGCAACCCTGGATGACACACCTATATTATGTGCAAATGTCAGAAACCTACGTCGCGATAAACCATCTTTTTTCCCGCTTAGAAGAAGCGCCATGCTTGTGTCCCCGTACGGGGCGGTTGAAGGGATATCGTAGATGGGGGATAGCTCATACTGCCCTTTACGATTCTCCACAATTGACAGGTTTTTGGCATGCAGATCGCCGTTTCCGGTAAGCCACGCATAGACAAACTGGCGGAAAACCTCGGGAGCTGCAATGCGGGGTGAAAACACCTGGGTCAGTAGGGCTTCAGAACATTGTTCTGCGGTTAAAAGGTATTTGTCGGAGGGGTAACGATTACTGAGTTGACATGCGTCTTCGGCTGCAAGACGATGCGCTATACCATGCTCATCAATATAACGGTCAAAACGGCGTATTAGAATTCCTGAGCGGCCCGTTGCATCATGTACAAGACGGTGAGAGACGACTTGAGGAGAAGCGTGAATGCGGCTTGCTGCTTTTAGAAAGAAAGACTCATTTTCAGCTACTTGAGGGTATTCTGGAGGAGAAATTTTAAGAAGGTAGAAATCCTCACTGCTACGTAGTGGAAGAGTAAGCATCTTTCCAGAGACCTTGTCTTGAACTCCCGGTATGGCCGCAGGGTCAATAATACTATGCCGATTTATTAGTATAGCGAATGAAAAGCTGGATTTTTTGAGTCAATCGGTAAAATATTGCCGATTTCAAGGTATGGGGTGACTGGCAGGGAGGCTAAAGCAGGTTTTCGGTAATATTCTGCCGTTTTTGCAGGGGCGTTGAGGAAAGTCTTTCTCCGGCACAGACTAAAGAAGCCCCTTGAGGCTCAAGGCAACGGTGCAGCCCGGCGCTATGAGCCCCAAGGGGCATGTTGCAGGTGCTCTAGCCCTGCGCCACCTCACCAAAGTGAGCTGCCATGGTGCCTTCGTGAGCGGCACGCAGCTCATCAAGGTTGATGGAGACTTCGTTTTGGAAGTCCAGCGCGTTCGAGAGCGCATCCACTACGCCGATGCGCGCGAACGGGAACTGCCGGGCGGTGCACATATCCTTGAAACGTACCTCCTCAGAGCGCGGTACGGAAACTACCACGCGGCCTAAGGATTCCGAGAACAGCAGGGTGAACAAATCGAGCCCGTCGCGTTCGGCAACTTCGCCCAGCCCGATGCGCGCCCCGGTGTTGAAACGCAGGCAGGCTTCCGCGAGTGCTGCGGCAAGACCACCGGCGGCAACGTCGTGTGCCGCATCGATCATGCCGTCACGCGACATATTCACGAGCATATCGCCAAGCTGACGTTCAACCGCCAGATCAACCTTCGGGGGCAGACCACCCAGGTGACCTTTGAAACGCGCCCATTCTGAGCCGTCCAGCTCATCACGCGTGGTACCCAGCAGGTAGATGGCCTGACCGTCGTGTTCCGGCGCCCAACCAGAGGGGGTGCGCCGGGTAACGTCGTCCATTACGCCCATCATCGCGACCACAGGGGTCGGATTAATGGCCTTACCGCCGGTCTGGTTGTACAGCGAAACATTGCCGCCGGTGACCGGAACACCCAGCTCCATGCAGCCGTCGGCAAGACCGCGCACGGCTTCGGCAAACTGCCACATGACGTCCGGATCTTCGGGGGAACCGAAATTCAAGCAGTCCGAAACCGCGACCGGGCGGGCACCCACGGTTGCCACATTACGGTAGGCCTCCGCCAGAGAAGCACGCGCACCCTCATACGGGTCAAGGTAGGTAAAACGTGGTGATGCGTCAGTCGCCAGCGCGACCCCCAGGTTGGTGTTCTCGTCCACACGCACCACGCCCGAATCGTCCGGCATAGAGAGGGCTGTGTTGCCCTGCACGTAGCGGTCGTACTGGTTGGTAATCCAGGACTTGGAGCACATATTCGGGGACGCCATGAAAGCCTTGATAGCCTCGCCCAGCTGTTCGCCGCGCGGGCGTGCATCGTCGGCAGCGGAGCCTGTGAAATGGTCTGCCTGGAGTGCATCCTGACCAGCCGGGCGCGCGTAGGGGCGCTCATAGGTGGGACCATCGTGCGCCACAGTACGCGGGTCTACATCAACGATCACCTGGCCGTCCCACTCAATGATCAGACGGCCGGTATCGGTCACTTCGCCCAAGAAGGAGTACTCCACGCCCCACTTCTTCATAATCGCCTCAAAACGCTCGACGTTCTCGGGCGAAACGACCGCCATCATGCGTTCCTGCGATTCCGACATCAGAATTTCGCCGGGGGTTAAGGTGGGGTCGCGCAAGAGTACTTTGGTAAGGTCTACGTGCATGCCGCCCTCGCCGTTGGAGGCGAGCTCACTGGTTGCACAGGAAATACCGGCAGCACCGAGATCCTGAATGCCTTCGACCACGGAACCCTTGAAGAGTTCCAGGCAGCATTCGATCAGAACCTTCTCGGCGAAGGGATCGCCTACCTGCACTGCGGGTCGCTTGGATGGCTTGGTATCGTCAAAGGACTCTGAAGCTAGTACGGATGCGCCGCCAATACCGTCGCCGCCGGTGCGTGCCCCGAAGAGTACTACCTGATTGCCCACGCCGGATGCGTTTGCCAGGCGAATATCTTCGTGGCGCATAATACCGACTGCCAGGGCATTGACGAGTGGGTTTGCCTGGTAGCAGGCGTCAAATTCGGTTTCGCCGCCAATATTGGGCAGACCTAGAGAGTTGCCGTAGCCGCCGATGCCCGCAACCACACCGCCGACCACGCGGGCGGTATCCGGGTGGTCGATAGCGCCAAAGCGCAGCGGGTCCATAACCGCGATCGGGCGTGCACCCATCGAAATAATATCGCGCACAATACCGCCCACTCCGGTTGCCGCACCCTGGTAAGGCTCAACATAGGAGGGATGGTTGTGTGACTCGATCTTGAAGGTTACCGCCCACCCGTCGCCGATATCGGTTACGCCAGCGTTCTCGCCGATGCCGACCATCAGGTCTTTTTTCATCTCATCGGTAACCTTGGCGCCGAATTGCTTCAGGTGCACTTTCGAGGATTTGTAGGAGCAATGCTCGGACCACATGACCGAGTACATGGCCAGCTCGGCCGCGGTCGGGCGGCGGCCCAGAATCTTCTTGATGTCTTCGAACTCGTTTTCCTTTAACCCCAGCTCTGCCCAGGGGAGTTCAGTATCGGGGGTTTCCGCCGCGTGCTCGACGGTATCGAGGTTAAACTGCTTCTCGCTCATCGCTTGTGTCTATCCTTGTCGTCGTGCGTTTAGCGGGCGTTGATCAGGTTGGAAAGAACGGAGGTGAAGACGCCCAAGCCGTCGGCACCGCCTCGTAGTGAAACATCACCGAATCCGGAGGATGAGGGACCAAAACCGGGCTCAACCGCGTGTTCTGGGTGGGGCATCAGACCGACGACATTTCCGCGTTCGTTGCTGATACCGGCAATATCGTGGCGTGAACCGTTCGGGTTGAAACCCACGTATCGGAACACGACGCGATTCTCGGCTTCGAGCGCCTCTAGGGTTTTGGCGTCCGCCACATATTGACCGTCCTGGTTCTTGAGCGGAACCACAATCTCTTGCCCAGGTTCGTAAGATCCGGTCCACGAGGTGGCGTTATTTTCAATGCGCAGGGTTTGGTCACGGCAAATGAACTTGCGGTGATCATTCTTAATCATGGATCCGGGGAGCAGATGCGACTCGGTAAGAATCTGAAAACCATTGCAGATACCCAGCACCGGCAGGGGAGCAGAGCCCGATGTTCCCGCCGCGTTTGCTGCTGCGATGACCGAATGCATGACGGGTGCTTTCGCGGCGATAGCGCCCGCACGCAGATAGTCGCCATAGGAGAAACCGCCGGGAATGATGACGGCATCAACGTTTTTAAGGTCTTCGTCGTCATGCCAAAGTTCGACGACGGTTCCGCCCGCTAACCGTACGGCACGCGCCGCATCGCGGTCATCGAGGGTGCCGGGGAAAGTAATAACGCCGATGCGCGCATCAGCAAAGTCGGGGTTAGGTGCCGAGACGCTGAAGTCGCCAACAAGGGGAACTTCGTGTGCTGCGAGTGATTCTGCCATGCTCTTAGTCCTCCAGAACCGAGACATTCACAACGTCTTCGATGACGGGATTTGAGAGCAGCTCTTCTGCCGCTTGGCGTGCCTGCGCAAGATGCTCTTCGGTAGCTTCGCCTTCGACGGTCAGCTCAAAACGTTTGCCTTGGCGAACGTCGGTGAAGGAATTCAGGCCGATACGGGGCAGCTCGTGAGCGATAGCTTTACCCTGCGGGTCAAGAATTTCGGGCTTGAGCATAACATCAACAACAATACGGGCCATGTGTGGGCACTCCTTGGGTGCGTGAGTTTTGGTTGAGCCGTCTTTAATGGTACCGCAAGCCTTGAAGTGCCGCCGTGAAAAAGCGCGCGACATAACTCTATTTCACGGGCTGGTACGGCACGAGAACACCGGCAAAACTGCTTTCACAACAATGCCTGGCAGGCACCGCCAACACACGGGGCCGGGATGCAGCTAGATGTAAACGTGTAATTACAAGAATGTATTTATGGTGGTCAGCAGACGTCGCCGCAGCGCCACTGAACGTTCCGACAGCTCGCGTTGATACTGCACATACTCGGCTTTACCCTCGGGGGTCTCTACCTTAATAGGCTCATAGCCCCAATCGAGAAGGTCGTACGGTGCGGCTCGCATATCGAGTTCACGCGCATCCCAGGCAAGCTCAAAACAGTCCATCACGAGTGCTGAATCGATGAGCGGGATCAGCTTATACGCCCACTTATAAATATCCATATTGGCGTGCAGGCAGGCGGGCTGCTCCATGGTGCGCTGTGTTTCACGGGTGGGCTGCAGCTCGTTCATGGGTGCCGCCTGAGGCATGAAAAACCGGAACGCGTCGAAATGCGAGCAGCGGATGCGGTGCGACTCAACCACCCGGTCGGTGCCTTCAGCACCCAAACGCAAATCCAGGTAGTCGTGACGAATATTGTTCTGAACCGATTTATACGCCATCGCCCACTCGTGCATACCAAAGCACCCGAAGAATGCCTTCTTATCGGCTGTGTTACTCAAGATTTCGCGGGTGAACGTGAGAGCGGTACCGCGTTTGTCCACGAATTGAGGTATGTCCACGAGAATCGCGTCACCGCGTTCGGCATGGGTGTGTGCATCGTCGGGGGAGAGTCCGGCTAAGACGAGCTCGTCTTCGGTTGCCGCACGGTAGAATTTCCAGCTGACACGTTCGGCGGCCTCCAGCAGAATGACACCAGCCCCAGGATGCCAGCGTTTGAACTGACCGGGCTTGAGCGTGTAGTACGTAAACAGAAAATCCTCAACCGGATGCGCCTGCCCCTGCTCGCGCCGCCGCACAAACGGGTCAGCAAAACGACCCGCCCGGCGCTCATGCACCCTCGCATAAGTACGCCACTGCGGGCCATTAAGAACCTTCAATACCTCAGCCATCCTTCTAGATTAAACTATCCGCTAAATACGCTACAGACAATACAAAATTACTGGCTATAAAAGGCAACGCTCACCAAGTGTCGTGTATGGGGGTGTACTGCATCCAGAGGAATTTCGACTGAGAGTCTTCGGATGCCTGAGAGAACCTCGGAACAGGATAAAAATAGAGATGCTAAGAAAAACTTGAAGTTTTTCTTAGCATCTCTATAGATCGGTAGAACCCAGGTTAGCGCCCGGTCCCGCCGTAGACGGTGGCTTCTCCTTCGGTGTCTAACGCGAAGGCGGTGTGCACGGCACGCACCGCATCATCAAGCTTCGACAGCTCAGTAATCACCGAAATGCGGATCTCGGAGGTGGAGATCATCTCGACGTTCACACCCGCGTTGCTGAGCGCCTCAAAGAACGTGAACGAAACACCCGGGTTGGTTTTCATGCCCGCACCCACGAGTGAAAGCTTGCCAACAGCCTCGTTATAGATGACCTCTTCAAAACCAATCTCTGCCTGCGCCTTCTCAAGCGCCTGCAGGGCCAGCGGCCCGTGCGCCTGGTCCAAGGTGAACGAAATATCGGTCACGTTCGGGCGGTCCGTAGAAACGTTCTGCACAATCATGTCGATATTGATCTTCGCCTCGTTAATCAGGCCAAACACGCGCGCCGCCGAACCGGGCACATCCGGTACGCCAACAACGGTAATCTTGGCCTGCCCGCGGTCGTGGGCGACACCAGAAATCAAGGGCTGTTCCAAGGGGATCTCCTTCAGATGGGTGGGGGTGAGCTCCGCCGAGTTCTCCGGGATAACAATAGTTCCTTCAAGCTCAGAGAACGACGAACGTACATGCAGTTTCAGGTTAAACCGTCGCGCATACTCCACACTGCGCAGGTGCAGAATCTTCGCCCCGTTAGCAGCCATCTCCAGCATTTCTTCGCTAGTGACGGTGTTTAGTTTATGCGCTGTAGGGACAATACGCGGGTCGGCAGTGAACACGCCGTCCACATCCGAGTAAATTTCGCACACATCGGCGTTTAGTGCGGCCGCCAAGGCGACAGCGGTCGTATCTGAACCGCCGCGGCCTAAAGTGGTAATATCCCTGCTTTGACGGTTCATGCCCTGGAACCCTGCGACAATCGCAATGTTCCCGGCCTCAAGCGACTCGCGGATGCGGTCCGGCTTCACCTCAACCAGCCGCGCCGCACCGTGCACGCCGTCGGTGATCATGCCAGCCTGCGAGCCTGTGAACGATTTCGCCTGAACACCAATATCGTTGATTGCCATCGCCAGCGCCGCCATTGAGATGCGTTCCCCGGCGGTCAGGAGCATATCAAGCTCGCGTGAGGGGGTGACTGCGCTGGTTACTTCTGCGGCGAGGTCAAGCAGCTCATCGGTGGTGTCGCCCATTGCGGATACGACCACAACCACATCGTGCCCTGCCTTGCGGGTGTTCGCCACGCGGCGCGCCACACGCTTAATGCTTTCGGCATCAGCAACGGAGGAACCGCCAAACTTCTGGACGATCAGGCTCATTAAAACTCCCCGGGTGAGGTATGCAGTGTAAACGCCGGGGTGGTCCCGGCTCCTAATCCATAGTAGACGCGTGCGGGACGCCATGTGAATTATGTGGGTATGTGTATTAGAACATGAAATATGACGCAGTGTTACAGGCTGGGGGTCCATAAACACTCCTGTGCCTACCGTCACCTTTAAAAAAGTTTATACCGCAGCAGTGAACGCACCGTACGCCCCACCACTGGTAGTGGTTGTGTACGTGATGGCTGCGCTCGCCATGTTCTGCGCGTGGGTAGTAATGCCTAATATTTGGGGTCTGCTGGTGGGGCAGGCGGTGCACGGGGTGATGTACGCGCACATGATGGTCGCCATTGTCACAGCTGAGGGCGCTAAGAATAAGTCTGCTGAGCTGAGCAGCCACCTGGGGACCGGGCAGCTTCTCGTGGTGGCGATGTTCCTGATCTGTGCTGTGGCCGGGGTCCGGCGGATCCGCGCGGTTACGGTGGAGAAAGCCTCGGCATAAACACCTGCGTGCGCTGCTCATTCATAGAGACTCTTAATTTCACGGGGTGTCTTCACTGCAGCTTATGGGGCTGAGAGCAGGCTACTCCCACGGGTTAACATATTTAGTGCCCGGCAGAGGCGGCACCTGAGGGGTGGGGGTGCGCAGTGGCTCCTCCTGGATTTTGCGGATACGCTCCTCATAGTCCGCTGAGCGGTATGCGTCGGCACGTGTTGTTTCGACAGGAATTTCGGAGGTGCCACCCTCTGGTTTGGGGGCATGATTCTCGGCGGAGTCTTGCAGCACCTGCTCTATGAGAGCCTCATTAACGGTGGCCTGCTCGCCGTGCGATGGAGGGGCAGCCGACAGAGAATTATTGTTTTCTCCCTGCTGTTCATCAGCATCTTCAGGGTTTGAGGGGCCCGCCCCGTCCTGAGTATTGTCAAGGTCGTCGAACATGCTCCCGCTCCAGCGTTTACGCGGCGCCTTCGGCTCAGCAGCCGCACGCTCACGCTCCGCCTGCTCTTCTTCAACCACCTGCTCAAAATCTTCAGCAGCATTCGCCTGAGCAATACCCGCGCCCTCACTGATTACGCGGCGCCCCTCAAGCGCGCGCCCGAGCGTAATCTCATCCGCATATTCCAGGTCGCCGCCAACGGGCAGACCGGAAGCCAGCCGTGAGAGGCGAATGCCCAGCGGAACCAGCATCCGTGAAAGGTAGGTTGCGGTCGCTTCACCCTCAAGGTTGGGGTCCATCGCCAGAATAATCTCTTGAACACGCTCATCCGCCAGGCGCGAAACCAGCTCGCGAATACGCAGCTGCTCGGGGCCAAGCCCCGCCAGCGGGTTAATAGCCCCGCCCAGCACATGGTAGCGCCCGGTAAAGGAACGGGTGCGCTCAATTGCCACCACATCCTTGGACTCCTCAACCACGCAAATCACGGCCGGGTCACGCCGATCATCGCGACAGATAACGCACTGCTTCGTCTCCGAAACGTTGCCGCATGTTTCGCAAAAGCTCACGCTCGATTTGACTGTTGAAATCGCCGTGGTCAGGCGCGCCATGTCTGAGGCGTCAGAGTTGAGAATATAGAAGGCGATGCGCTGCGCCGACTTGGGGCCCACCCCCGGTAGGCGACCCAGTTCATCGATGAGGTTTTGGACTGCGCCCTCGTACATGTTTCTCCTCTTATGACGCGCGTGGCAGGGGCAAAAACGCGCCCCGTAAACCCGTACCCGTACAGCATAGGGGATATGCTGCTGCTGGTGCCCGCTTAACCGTCATTCTTCGCCGCAAGCTTTCCCTATCGTGCGGGAGTGGCCACCGCTTTCATCTGGTCGGTTTGCGGGCTTTTGCAAGCTGGGTGCATCTATAGCGGCGTTTCGTCGATTAGCTTACCGCCCAAGATTTTTTCAACCGCCTTGAGGCCCACATGCACACTGGACTCTACCTGCTCATCATCCGCTGAGGTTTCAAAGTTTTCTTCCTCCTCAAAGGCGGTCGTAAATACGCTTTTAGATGCCGGGGCCGTCGAATGCTCAGGCTCGCTGGGCTGCCCGCTGGTGGTTTCATCCTCTGAAGGCTCGGAGGCCGCCCCGCCGGGGAGGGTCTCGGCACCTACAGGGGCCCAATCCTGCCCGGGCTCGGGAGCGGAAACAGAACCGAATGTTTCTTCTTTTTCTTCCTCTTCTGCAGTGCTGCTCTGCGGTTCACCGGCTTTCTCGGTGTGCACACCAGCGGGGGTGGAAGAGGCGAAAGAATCACGCTCCCCGAACGGCTGCTGCGGCTCTTGCCCGGTATCCTCGGGCGGGGTTTCAGCCGGTTCCTGCGGCCCCTGTTCTTCAGAGGGGTCTGAGAGCGGGGGTACTGCGGCATCGCCTGCGCTGTGAGCGCCTGCACCATGCACGTCAGGGTCGGGGGCTGGCGGAAAGTAAGGGTCTTCGGGGGGAACATCGTGATCGTTGGGTGCGGGGTATTCCGCCGGGGAATCAGCGTAAGCTGACTCGGTGAAACTCTGAGAGGCCCTTTGAGCAGCCTGCTGGGGAGTAGTTCCCTTAGCGGGGTTTTGAGTCTCTTCGCCCCGCGTACTCGTGGAGGCTGCGGTGGTAGGAGCCTGCGTATGTGCTGCCCGGTTTGGCGCGGTATTACCCGTATTCTTGGGGTGTCCCTCTGCCGCACCGGGCTCTTTAGGGTTCTCAGGCTCGGGGGTGGGGCTCGCCGGATCCTCCTGCGGGATGGGCGCCACCTGCCATGCCGATAGAGGGTCGTCTACGCTGGTTGCCGCCGGTTGGCCTTGTCCGCTGCCCTGCGGCTGCACGGGCTGGCCGTGACGGCGCCAGGCATCTTCACCCCCGCGCGGGCCGTCAGCAATCGCAGAGGTATCAGTACTTGTGGGCGTCTCAGACGGCACAGCGCCTTGGCTGCTGGGCGCAGCAGGACTGTTCCCCGTTTGGTTGCCAGCCGGTTTTACATCGTCACGCGGCGTTTTCTTGGCGACCTCAGCCCGCACCCGTACTTTCACGCGAAGGAATTCACTCACGCGCTCACTGAGCTCAGTGACCGAAGCTTTGACGGCACGCAGAGTGGGCATATCGGCGCGCACATACAGCTCCCCATTGGTGTAGCGCACCGGTTCGAGGCGCAGCAGCTGTTCGGTTACGGAGCGGTCACTCACACGCCCCACGATCACACGCCAGTTGCCGCGGACCGATAGTAACGGGTCAGATGCACTCTCACCGTTACGGTGGGCGGTTCCTTGATCACCCTGCGCCTGCATAGGACGTGGGGGTTGTGGGGTATGCGTAGTCTGTTGCTGATGCTGCCCGTGGGATGGGGCGCTACCCGCCGTGCCTGCACCATCATGTGATGTGCTGGGCTGGGGCTGTTCATCGCTCGGGGTGGGGCTGCTAAAGACCGGGCCGGTGTGAAACGGTGCCTGCGGAGTGGCGGGCTGAGGGTTCGTGCCAGATGGGCTGTTTGTTTGCTGGTCGGCGGAACCTGCGGCGCGTCCTGTGTTGTTCTGCCCGGGGGCCATGGCCCGGTTGGGTGAGGGAGTGGCGCCCCGCGGCGCGGCGGGGGAGCTGCCGGTACCGCCTGCTGCTATGCGCTGTTCCAGGGATTCAAGACGTGCTATGAGCCCGGTGGTATCTTCTGCAGGAACCAGCAGCCGCGCGCATAGCAGTTCAAGCTGCAGTTGCGGGTTAGTGGTGCCGGTCATAGAATTAAGTACCTCGTTAACGGTGCTCGCTGCGCCGGTCAGCTGGGCCGTGGTGGAGGCTTGCGCCTGCGTTTTGAGGCGTTCTATCTGGTCGGCGGGAACGCCCTGCAGAATCTGCGCGGCATTCTGCGGTACCGCCTGCACCACAATCAAATCACGCAGGCGTTCGAGCAGGTCTTCGACGAAACGTCGAGGGTCTTGCCCGGTCGCCACCACCCGCGAGACCGCCTCGAAGAGGGAGGGCGCATCCTGAGTGGAAAACGCATCAATCACGTTGTCGAGAAGTTGGGCGTGCGTGTACCCGAGCAGGGCGACCGCGCGGTCGTAGCTAATGCCGGATTCGGTGTTGGCACCGGCGATAAGCTGGTCAAGAATGGAGAGCGAGTCGCGCACGGAGCCGCCGCCAGCACGGATGACGAGTTGAAGCACGCCGGATTCGACGGGTACGTTCTCTTCGCTGCAGAGCTTTTCGAGGTAGGGCAGAAGAACTTCGGGCGGTACCAGCCGGAACGGGTAGTGGTGGGTGCGTGAGCGGATGGTTCCGAGAACCTTATTTGGCTCTGTGGTGGCAAAGATGAATTTGATGTGCTCGGGCGGTTCTTCCACGATTTTGAGTAGGGCGTTGAACCCTTCGCGGGTGACCATATGCGCTTCGTCAATGATGAAGATTTTGTAGCGGTCGCGCACGGGCGCGAGGGTTGCACGTTCACGCAGGTCGCGGGCGTGGTCTACGCCGCCGTGGGATGCCGCATCCATTTCGATGACGTCGAGGGAGCCGCCGCCGTCGCGGGAGAGTTCGCGGCAGGAGTCGCATACGCCGCAGGGGGTGGGGGTTGGTCCTTGGGCACAGTTGAGGCAGCGTGCCAGGATTCGTGCGGAGGTGGTTTTGCCGCATCCGCGCGGGCCTGAGAAGAGGTAGGCGTGACTGACGCGGTTGTTGGTGAGCGCGGTAATGAGCGGCTCGGTGACGTGTTCTTGCCCGATGACTTCGGCGAAGGTCTCGGGGCGGTAACGGCGGTAGAGTGCTGTGCTCACGGGTGACCTTCTGGTTGACGATGCGGGGTTCTACACTATTTTAGTTCACGGATGCACGCATGGGGCTTGGTTTCGTTACCGGCGTGGGGCTGAAACCGCGAAGCGTGGGCGCGCTATAACGGTGTGTTTCTACTGCAAATGTTTTGGGCATAAAAAACCTCTTACGCACCCGTCATAGCTCGAATACCCTTGCTACCTTCCGGTCCTGGGGGAGTTT
>ERZ772961.283-NODE-283-length-22102-cov-9.991427_pt1 | contig 22102 bp, 14 predicted proteins | sample MGYA00580677_ERZ772961 | MGnify/ENA primary metagenome ERZ772961 (study PRJEB29015, sample SAMEA2738088) | human oral metagenome | biome: human oral; feature: human-associated habitat; material: saliva | place: China | collected 2227 ... | reverse complement strand
CCGGCTGATTGGCCGGGCGCGCGCCCGCATGTGTGCGGGGTTGCGTGTTGGAGCGGGGTTTGGTCTTGCTGGGGTGGTGGTGTTGCGGCTTCATCTGTGCGCGTGGCGCGGTTCCGGCGGTGCTGTGGTGGGTGTTCTGGAGGGGTCGGCTCGGTGCGCGTGAAACGCGTGTGAAACCTCGAGGCCGTGGCACTTTGGCGACACGCGGCAGCCCCGCGTCATGGAGCGATTCACTAGATGCGGCAGCAATGCACTAGATAGCAAGGCATTGCATTGCTTATTACCCAGTGCAATGCTGCGCTAAGTGGTGCAACGCTACTGAGCAACAAGCCTATGCGCGGAAAGATCTGCTCCGTAGCTGCTCCAACAAGATGCCAGCCGAGCCGTGCTGGGCAGCCCTGCACCAGTTAGGGAGCATTACACCAGTTAGGGAGCATTGCACTAGCTCCGAGCTGGTGTAATGCGCCCTAAGTGGTGTAACACCACTTGGTAACAAGCTTGAGTGTGGTCAGCCTGATTGTTAGAAACGGCCTGTGTAGGCGTATGGACGTGTGCGCAGTGGTGTCCAGTGGGCTCATATACAAAACCGCAGACCCATTCGCCAAAATTCTTCGATTTTCGTCTGTTTTTGCTCAATGGGTCTGCACTTTGGCGGATCGGCACGTACACCGTCATTGTCGCTCGGCGATCAGTCTGCATTGGATGGGCGGTTGTTGCTCAAGTGGGCGATCGTGGGTCGGTGAAATGGTAGGGAGCTGTGTGCCCAGCACCGGTGTTGAAGCTGCCAGTGGCGCACCTCCGCAACAGAACTTGTTGCTGATCGGGTCGTGCGCCCGATCAGTGGCGATGCACCCGTTCTGATCGGATGTAATGTCCACTGATCGGGTGTAATCCTCCCCAACGGGTGCAGCCCCGCAAAAGTCGCATGCAATTCCTATGACAGCATTTCAGAATTTGAAACTAAAACGTTGAAATCATGCGGTTTCTGAGGTGTTGTCAATCTGTGTCGGCGGGGAATTGCATGCGAAAGTGTGCGGGATGCGTCTGCAGCCGACTGGCCGTTACGGCCGCGATGTACCTCCGTTGCCTAGTGGCGTTTGATTCAGTCGTAGGCGACGCGCTGCGTGCCGTTGGCTACGGTGATCGTGCCGCACTCGCGGAATCCGAAGGACTCAAGCGCGCGCCGCATCGGTATGTTCTCTTCATGGGTGTCGCAGCGCAGGTAATCACTGTCCTCAGCCGCGAAGCTGAAGATCGTCCGAGCAATGCCTCGTCCGCGCACCGCTGCCACGCGGTGAATCACGTGGTAGTCGGCATCAGGACCCTCGTCGTCGGCCACAAGGAAACAGTGTTTGCGTGCGATGTCTTCCTCAGCGCCGATGCGGCCCGGATACCCGTCGGTCCACTGAGTCGCATTCCCATTCGCCTGCATGAACGCCCGAGCATGCTCATATGCACCCTCGATGAACTCGAGGTCCTCCAGGGATGCGATTCGAATCTGCATATCGAAATTGTATCGGTGAACCAAGACATGGCGGGTAACTTACTTACGATGTGGTCATAACAAGCCTTGAGGTACGTTCGTGACCTCGTTGACAAGGTAGTGCACAATTTTCCCTAGTTATGAGTTTCAGGCTCCTTCATCCAGTCATATGCAACCCGTATCGATCCGTCATCGGCTTCTAATGTTCCGCACTCTTGAAAGCCGAACTCTTCGAGGGCGTGGCGCATGGCTCCGTTAGTCTGATGAGTGTCGCAGCGTATGTAGTCGGCGTGGCTAGCGGCGAAACTAAAGATCGCATGTGCAATTCCCCGCCCACGATTCGCAGAAATTCGGTGAATGGTGTAATAGCATGAATCAGAGTGCCACTTTCCATTGATTGTCTCATAGGTTTTGTATGGGCCGGAGCTGAAGATGAAAAAGCCAAGTGGGCCGAAATCGTCACTTACGATGTAACATTCGTTGGCGGTTATGTGATCCTCAATGTCGACTCGGGCAGGAAATCCGTCAGGCCATTGTCCAAATGGGTGGCATTTCAGTGTCTCCTCTCTGACGCGCGTGCAGGTTTCTTCTATAAATTTGAGATCCTCATATTCTGCCAAGCGGATTTGGAGAGATTTACTGCCTTCGTAGACACCGCATGCAAGTGATGAGGTGTAATTGATGCTTTCATTTCCGGTATCCCATGGAGCCACAAAACGCTTATTTGGATCATTTGTAGACTGGTCGAAGAAGTGGAACTGCTCGCTCATGTTGTGGCCGAGCTTCATTCCAAGTGCGTGATGCTGAAATTTGGAAGTGACAGTTGTGAGCCTATTGTTGGTAAAGTTGAGAATAGACCTTAGGTTCTCAATGCTGTCTGATTGTAGTTTAATTGGAGTGGCGTAATCGACGTAGAATATATTGCCTTCAATTTCAATTAAGGAGTCAATGTTTGTGTTGCATATTGCGTCAGTGAAGTAGGTGTTAAAGCTGATATGGATGTCGAGCTGTTCGAGGATTTTGGAACTGAGGATGAATATTGGACGATGTAGCTGTTGAAGTCGTATCTTGAGGGTGGGGATGGTGCATTCATCTAGGATAATGGTGGGTGTCGTCGTCTTTATTTTTGTTTCGCCTAGGCAGTCTGTAATAATTGCACCACCATGTGTCGTTTGTGGTGAGGTTTGCGGGTTGTGTGTCACCTTTTTGGAAAATCTGCATTTTTCGAATCGGATCACATTGCTTTCCTTTGGGGTGTTTGGAAAGTTGATGATGAAATGAGGTATCGTGGTGACGATGTGAATATTTGTGAACTGGGTGAAGTTAAGTGCTTGGGGTATTGTGTTTGCAGCGATTACGTTCTGGCTGCTACTGCTAACCAATAGTGGTTCCTCAAATGTCGCGCTTTCCCATACTAATGTGAGAAGGTCTGAGTTGAGTATTGAGACTTCTTTGTGAAAAGTTGTGTCAGAGAGATCTAGGGTGCACTCGATTCGACGGTTATTAATGGATATTGGTGTGTGTATTTCGCATTGTCTTAGTAATAGTGGCTGTTTCGTCCAGTCTGCGCGATTATTTTGTTTTTGGTTTGAGTCCATCCTGTCGAGGATAATGTTGAGTGTCTCTCTTTGTATTTCTGAATGATCGTCCTCGGTTCCTTCTGAGGGGATGTTTAATCCTTCGTGGCGCAACTGTAGACAGAGCATGTTGATGATGTGGCGCTGTAGCTGCTGTTTTTCTGTCTCGTTTAGAAGATTGTTATGAGATGCGGAGTCTGCCAGTTCAGCGAGTAGCGCAACTGCGCTGAGCCGTAGGCCAGGATTCTTCGATCCGAGGAGCTGGTAAATATGTTCGCGGCGCTTCCAGTAGTCGTCGCGTTCGATTGTCGCCTGCTCTTGTTTCTCTTTGGACACGTTATCGTGGCTTCTCTGCTGCCAGGCTGAGAATGCTAAGCCGGCGCCGGTGATGGTCAGGCATAGCTTGATCGCTTCATGAGAAGGTGTGTGCATACGGAACGGCCAACGGTGGGGGTAGCGAAGCAAGCTATCGATGATCTCGTCGTAAGTGGCAGTGCCCCAGATCGAGGTGATAAGCATGCTGGACGCGAACAGGAGAAGGGCTATTGCGAGCGGGGTCCACCACTTCATTAGGCATGGGGGCATAGGGGTTAGTCGTGCAGGTTCTTCCTCTTCCTGTTTGCAGTGCTTCCAGAACTTCAATCTCTCGAAGAAGGTTCTTAGTGTCGACGTGTTCTTCTGAGACTCGTTGCCGGTCGTGTGATCAGCGTTGGCGGGGACCATTCTGGCTCCTTTGCTCTGGTTCTCTGCTTCGCATCGTAGCAGCCTGTCCAGGGAATTGGTCCCGCGATGAACGCTAACGCAACGTGGGTGTCAAGCGAATGCTCGTGAGGGTTCCAGGCGTCGCAGTTCAACGGTGTGAAGCGTGGCAGCTGGGCCCGATAGGTGGTCCTGAGGGCCCGTTAACTGGAGAGTTAACCCGCTTGGTGGCAGTTGGCGGCGTGCCCAGGCTGCCACCTAAGGGGCTAACGTGCGCATTATGGGGTTAATGCCGCCACCCATCGGGCTGAGATGTCCCTACCGAGCCGATGTGCGCGGGCTGCGAGCGTGAAACGCCCGTGAAACCGTGCCGTTGCGCGCCAGGCGGCAACTTCGCCCGCATCGCCGCAACCCCACCCAGCCAGTAACCCCACCCCACACCCCCGTGGCATCGCCCGCAAACCCTGCCCCGGCCTCGTTGAAGGGAATGAACCTGGCTAGACTGGCTCCCGTGACTGAAAACGCGCAGCTTGTTGTGACCCTGTCCTGCCCGGACCGCCCCGGCATCGTGCACGCCGTGACCGGCGTGATCGGCGAGTCCGGCGGCAACGTCATCCAGTCCCAGCAGTTCGGCGACCCCGACACGGGCACGTTCTTCATGCGCGTTGAGGTGGACTCCCCGAAGGGTCGCGCGCCCATCGACGATGGCTTGGCCCGCGTCGCCGAAGAATTCGGCGCAACCTACCGCGTCGACGACCTGGGCCGCAAGCTGCGCACCATCATCATGGTGTCGCGCGAAGGCCACTGCCTGACTGACCTCCTGTACCGCCAGCAGACGCAGGGCCTGCCCATCGACGTGATCGCGGTCGTCGGCAACCACCCGGACCTGGCACCCGTCGCCCAGTTCTACGGCGTCCCCTTCCTGAACATCCCCGTCACGAAGGATACGAAGGCCCAGGCGGAGCGCCAGCTCCTCGACCTGATCGCCTCCGAAAAGGTGGAACTCGTCGTCCTGGCCCGCTACATGCAGATCCTCTCCGACCAGGTCTGCCGCGCCATGCAGGGCCGCGTCATCAACATCCACCACTCGTTCCTGCCGTCCTTCAAGGGCGCGCGCCCCTACGCGCAGGCCCACGATCGCGGCGTCAAGCTGATCGGCGCGACCGCCCACTACGTGACCGCCGACCTCGACGAGGGCCCGATCATCGAGCAGGACGTCACCCGCGTCTCCCACGCCGACTCCACGCCGGACATGGTGGCGCTCGGCCAGGACGTGGAGCGCCGCGTCCTCGCCCAGGCTGTCCGCTTCCACGCGGAGCGCCGCGTCCTCATGAACGGCAACCGCACGGTCGTCTTCTCTCGCTGACGTCGGGCGCGCGGGGTGTCAAACACTGGCCCGGCGCTCCGCTGAGGTGCGGTGCCCACCGACGAGGCCGTGGCTGGCTCTCGCGGTGGGCACCCTCTATCTGCGCGAATGCCAGTCGCAGCGCCGTGAAAGTGCCGCGTGAGGGCCTCCCGGCGTGTCGCGTCCTGTAACAAGAAAATGTGCGGCCACGCGGTCATATTTGCCCATGATCATGCGCTTCCGCGAATGCGTTTGTCACTTTGCTTGCAACGCTGAGACGTGATCTTTCGGTCATTTAGCGGGTAAGCGTCGCGTTGACCGTCTGATAAATGGCACACTTGTTACGTGGACGAAACGACTCAGCAACACGCTCCTGTCACCGGCTACGTTCCCGGTGGTTTTGACATGTTCCATCAGGGACACCTCAACATCCTGCGCGCCGCCCGCGAGCGCTGCGATCGTCTGGTCGTCGGCGTGACCTCTGACGAGGCGCTGATCCGCATGAAGGGCCGTGCACCCGTTATTCCGCTGAAGGAGCGCTGCGACCTCGTGTCGTCGCTGCGTTTCGTGGATGCGGTGGTCGTGGACCTGGATCAGGATAAGCGCCTGGCGTGGCGCCTTCAGCCTTTCGACGTGCTCTTCAAGGGAGACGACTGGAAGGACACTCCCAAGGGCGCTCAGCTTGAGGCGGAGATGGCGGAGGTCGGCGCGCGCGTCGTTTATCTGCCGTACACGCCGTCGACGTCGTCGACGAAGCTGCGCCGCTTTATCGCGCCTGAGGACTTTAGTGACGAGGCCTCGGCTGAGAAGTCTGACAAGGCGACGAAAGGGGAGCAGCAGTGAGTCTCCCCGTGGTGCTTGAGCCGGGTGCTTCGTGGGGTACTCGCTTCACGACGTATCGTGCGGCCCTGGCCGCTGCGCAGAAGCCGGGCGCGGGTGTTCCCGCGTACATGCGTTGGGTGAACCGTGGGGCTGCGCGCGTCGTGGCGGCCGCCTGTGCGGCTTTCGGCTGGACTCCGAATTTCGTCAGTTTCATCTCCGTGTGCTTCTCGACGCTCGGTCTCATCGTCCTTGTCGCGCTCGAACCTGCGTGGTGGACGGGTCTGATCGTGGGCACGTCCCTGGCGGTCGGTTTCATGTTTGACTCGGCGGACGGCCAGGTGTCGCGCGTGACCGGTGCGTCGTCGAAGACGGGGGAGTGGGTGGACCACGTGGCGGATGCGTTCCGTTCCCCGGCGATTCACTTCTGCACGGCGGCTGCCGTTATGGTGTACCGTCCCGAGTCCTGGTGGCTCGCTATTGTCGCCCTCGTTTACGGGTGGGTGACGTCGGGTCAGTTCATGAGCCAGATCCTCGCCGAGCAGTTCGTGCGCGCCGCCGGGCGCAAGCAGACCCGTGGTGGTAACCTGCGTTCGTTCATCCTGCTGCCCACCGACCCGGGCGTCGTGTGCTGGATGTTCGCGCTGTGGGGCCTCGGCGCGCCTTTCATGGTGCTCTACACCTTCCTGGCTGTGGTTGCCGTCGCGCACTCGTCGATGTCGCTGCGTCGCCGTTACCGCGACCTGCGTGCCCTGGATGCCGCGGCGAAGCAGGGGGACGGTCGTGCCTGAGCTCTCTGTCATCCTGCCCGCGCGTAACGCTGCGGGTACGATTGCGCGCGCCGTGGCTTCGACCCTGGCGGCCATGCCGGCGGACTCGGAGTTGGTCGTCGGCAATGATTCGTCGTCGGATTCGACGGTCGGTGAGGCCATCCGCGGCGCGTCGCGCGGGGGAGTGGTCGATCCTCGCTTGCGTATCGAAGACATTACCCCGGGTGAGGGCGGCGTCTCGCGCGTCCTCACTCAGCTGATGGAGCGCACCGATTCGCGCCTGGTTGGCCGCATGGACGCCGATGATGTCTCCCTGAAGGGGCGCTTCAAGCGCACGATGCGCGCCATTGAACGTGGCGACGATATGGTCTTCACGCAGATGATCGAATTGCGTGGCTCTCGTCCGGTGCCGCGCATGCCCTACGAGATCACGCCCGAGGACATGGGCTGGCATCTGCTGCTCACCAACCCTGTGTGCCACCCGACCATGCTGGCGACGCGCGAGATCATTGACCGTGTCGGTGGTTACCGCGCTGTTCCCGCTGAAGACTATGACCTGTGGATGCGCGTTGCGTCCGCGGGTGGTCGTATTCGTCGCCTGGCCGCCTGGGGCTTGCTGTACCGGATCCATCTGGGGCAGGTGACGGGAAATAAGGCGTGGCGCTCGGACTCGTGGAAGAATCCGGGTCAGGCCCAGGCTTTCGACGAGCTGTCGGCGCATCTGACGGGCCAGGAGCTGCCGCGCCTCGTCTCCCTCGTTTCTCTTCCTCGTGACAAGGCCGAGCGTGAGCTTGAGCGCTTCGTGCAGGTCTACACTCAGGGGGTTGCATCTCGACCCGCAACGTCCCGCCGCGTCCTCGAACGTCGGCTGAATGCGCGCGCCGCGTGGGTGCGCTCGAACCTTCAAGGAGAACACTCATGATCCTCACCCCTCCGCCGACTGGCGGCCAGCAGATCCTGCGTCACGCCCTGGGGCGTCGCTGGAGGACGATCGCTGCGGGGACTGTGGTTGGCATGCTTCTTGGTGTTGGCGCTGCCTTCGTGATACCCGTCACGCATTCCGCGACGGTATCGATGACTGTGACGTCGCCGACGCTCACGCCTGCGCCAGCGATTCGTGCGTCGCTGTCGAACACGACGGACATGGTGACTGAGCAGGGAATCGCGAAGTCCGCCGCCGTCCTGGACGCTGCGGCCGCGACCATCGGCGGCGGGGCGACCGCTGCCGAGCTGCGCGAGAACATGGAGGTGTCGGGCGACACGAATGGCACGATCGTCAAGATCGAGTACTCCGCGCCTACCCGCGCCGATGCCGTCAAGGCCGCTGACGCGATCTCGGACGCCTATCTCAAGGAGCGTACGGCCCTCGTCGAGCAGCGCGCGAACGAGATGGCTTCCGCCGTGAACGAGCAGATTGCCACCTTGGAGGCCGAACTCAAAAGCCTGAACCCCGTCGTGGATGAGGACGGCGACGTCGTGAGCACTAACCCGCGCGCCAAGGAGCTGACCGAAGACATCAACAAGCTGAAGGAGCAGGCAGCGACGCTGGAGCCCTACCACGCCACCGCCGGCCTCGTCATCACGAGTGGCGATGCTTCGATTGACACGGTTGAGCCCGCGAAGTCCCGCCTGATCCTCATTTTCACGGTCGTCGGTCTGTTCGCTGGCCTGGTGTTGATGCTTCTGCGCGAGACGCGCGCTCGTACCCTCGATTCGCCCACGCAGCTGGCTGACTTGACGGCTCTGCCCGTGTGGAGCGCCGAGGAAGGCGCGCCCGAACCGTGGCTCGCTCCCACCCGTATGCTCGCGATGGCGATTGATCGCGACCACTGGGTTGACCTTATTACTGACGCCTCCGACGCAGAGTCCCGTCAGCTGCACCGCGTTCTGTCACGGTCGCTCGCCGAGACTCGTGTGCCGACGCCTCGCCTGATCGACATCTACCAGCCCCTGGCCTCCCTGCTTGATGAGGTCCGTCCTTCCCGCCATGTGCTCATCGCCGTGCGTAAGGGCCACGACCTCAAGGAGCTGCACGCTCTCCTCAACGAGCTGGCCATCATCAACCGCGAGGTGAACGGCATGCTCTACCTGGATGGCACGGTGACGGCCGGGGCCGAGGACCTGGCTGAGCCTGCGCCCGTCGCTCAAGTGATCGAACCCGGGGACGAGGTCGTGGCGGGCCCGTCCCCGGAGGAGACGACTATCCTGCCCAAGGTAGAAGTCAGCTCCGAGCCGACCCCCAAGAAGACGTCGGACAACAAGGCGTCCCAGAAGAACGACTCCACCGATTCGAAGGATAAGAAATGAGTGCCGAGGAGACCCTGGTGGTCGACGATCAGGCAGCGTCCATCTGGCACGTTGACCGCACCGCCCGCGTCACCCAGCTGATTTCGGGTGATCCGAAGGACCCCCGCGCGCTCGTTCTCGTGCGCGACAATGGGCGCAACTCGGATTTCGTCGAGATCGAGGGGATGACTCACCCCGAGTACTCGGCGCGCGTCGCCGCAGTCGAAGCTGCGTCCCCGCGCGGATGGGAAGAAGGGGCCGGCGCGAAGGTCGACGCCACGGTCATCATGTGCACGGTCGGCTCCTGCGACATGCTCGAGGCTGCGGTGCGCGCGATTCTGGCCCAAAAGCATCATCGCTTCACGCTGGTCGTCGTGGATAACGCCCCCGAGACCGGCCAGACACGCGAGAAGCTCGCGAGTATCGACGACACGCGCATGACCATCGTGTCCGCCTCGCGTCCCGGCCTGTCGCGCGCCCGCAACCGCGGCGTGCTGGCCGCCCGTGGCGAGGTCATCGTCTTCACCGACGACGACGCGATCGTCGACCCGAACTGGCTGACCGCGATGATCGACCCCTTCACGGCTTCGCCGTACGTAGCTGCCACCACCGGCATCGCCTTGCCGCTGGAGGAACGCTACAAGCCTCAGCGTTGGTTCGAATCACGCGGTGGCTTCCCCAAGGACATGAAGCCCCGCGTGTGGTGCGCGGGCGACATGCCCGAGGGCCTGGAGGTGCTGGGTGAGAAGGGTGAAGGAGGCCCGCTCTTCCCGATCACGACGGCTCGCGTGGGGGCCGGTGTCTGCATGGCCATGCGTCGCGATGTCCTCATGGAGGTCGGCCCCTTCGACCCCGCGCTCGGCGCTGGCACCTCGACGCGAGGCGGCGAGGACCTCGACATGTTCGCGCGCATCCTGGCCACAGGCGACGTCATCATCCACACGCCCGACGCCCTCGTGCACCATCGTCACCGCGTCGACGAGGCCGGCCTGGATAAGCAGATCCGCGGCAACGGCTCCGGCATGGCCGCTCTGCTGACGAAGGCCATCATCGAGAAGCCCTCGGTCCTGTGCACCCTCGTGGGACGCATCCCCGGAATCCTCAAGCGCATCAAGCCCGGCGGTGCCCGCGTGGCCGGCCGTGATGACGATACGCCCGGCTCGCTCACCAGGTCCGAAATCAAGGGCTTCCTGGAGGGGCCCTTCCTCTACCTGTCTTCGCGCAGGAGCAACAGGCTCGCCCCGCTCCACCCGGCTGACGAACCAGAGGCCGACGCGACCGCGCAGAACAGCGCTGACGCAGCCCCGGCCTCGTCCGAGGAACGTGGCACTCCTGAAGGGAACACGAGCGCGTGAGCTGGGGCCGCGGAATCTGGAGGAAGCCGCCACCGGCACGCATCGGGCCGCTGCGGGAGGACGCGCAGGACCTGCCGGCGTGGCCCTTCGTCGCGGCCTACTCGATGTACCTGCTCTGGTGGGTCCTGGGCTCCGGCGACCTGATGTGGCCGTTCTTCGGAATCATCATGCTCGTGCTGATGCTTGGCCGAAGCGGTCTGCGTTTCCCGCCCGGAACGATCATCTGGATGTTTTTCCTGGCGTGGGTGTTGGCGTCTATGTCGATGCTCGATTCGGGCGGGCGCGTCATTGGCGCGTTCTACCGCTTCCTGCTCCAGCTCGCTCCCGGTATCTTCGCGGTCTACGCGTACAACGCGCGTAAGACGCTGAGCGTGCGCGTCATCGTGGGCACGATGTGGGGTTTTCTCCTGTCGACCACGATTGGTGGCTTCATCGCCATGGCGTGGCCCGAGCTGCGCTTCAAGACGCTCATGTACTACCTGGTGCCGAAGCCGCTGCACGCGAACGACTTCGTCAAGGACTTCACGAAGCGCGCCACCACCCAGTGGAACCCGTCGTCGTGGATTCTGTCCGACCCGCGTCCCTCCGCGCCGTTCATCTACTCGAACACGTATGGCAACGTGTACTCGATGATCTTCCCGCTCGCGCTGATTTTTGCGTACGTGCTGTGGCGTGAGCGCTCGACATATCGTTTCATCGTTGTCGGCGTGTGCGCGCTGTCGATCATTCCGGCGGCGGCAACGCTCAACCGCGGCATGTATATCGGCCTCATCGTCATCGTGACGTGGGTCGGTTTCCAGCGCCTGCGCGCCGGGGCGTGGCGCACCGTTCTGGGCATCATCGCTGCCCTCATCGTCAGTGTGGTGGCCTGGCTGTCCACACCCGCCTCGAAGTCCCTGTTCGACCGTCTCCAGGAATCCTCCTCAACCGCAGACCGTGCGTCGAACTACCTGGAAACTCTCAACGAGCTTGCCGAATCGCCGTTCCTGGGATTTGGTGCTCCTCGCCCCTCGGCGTCGTCCTGGCTGCCGGCTTTGGGTACCCAGGGCCAGTTCTGGACCGTCCTCTTCTCCTACGGCCTCGTCGGCATTTTCCTGTTCATCCTGTTCTTCCTGCGCATGTTCCCGCGCATCTGGCGGGCCAAGGACGTCTACGGTTCGATCCTGGGCGGCATCATGCTGGCCACCCTGGTCGAGCAGTTCTACTACGGCATGAACACGGGCCTGATGCTCTCGGTCGTCGCCGCCGCTCTGCTGTCGCGTCACCTGGAAGAAGAGAACCACCCGCTGCGCCTGGCCGCCGCCCAAGCCGGTACACCTACGCCCGGTTCCGTCGCCGGTACGGTCCGCGTCGCGGCCCCCGTGCGTCTGGGCGAATGGGGAAGCCCCGCCGCGAACGACGGGGCTTTCTCCACTCGGATGCTCAAGCGACTCAACAGGTCGGGTCGTCGGGGAAGGAAACACCGGAGAGCTTCCAGTTCTGACCATCCTTCACAAACTGAAAATATGTGAGGGCGCGGGTCATGGTCGTGTCGTCCGTGAAAGACGTCCCCGCGTCGTTGAGGACGCGCACGGAGGAGGAGTCCACACAGGCCGACACGGTGAGGTTTCCGGCACCGTCATCGGCGATGACCTGCGGGTTTTCGACGGTTGGCGTGCCCTCGGAGTGCAGGCCTTCCTTCGCCCATTCGACAGCCTGCGCATCGAATTCTTCGAGCGCGGACTCGGTGAGCACGGAAGACAGGTCGGTTGCCTGGGCCTGCTCGGGATCGGTGTACGCGTCGTACAGGGTTGTCAGGATGTACGAGGCCTGGTCGCCAGCTTCGGTGGCCGTCTCCATCGCGCCGGTTGCGTTGGCGGGACCCGCCGACTGCGGCGTGATGGTCTTGGCGATGGATTGCGGGGCGTCGGATTGGCCGGGACCCACGCTCTGCACGCCGGAGGCTGCAGTGGTCTCAGTGTCGGAAGAGCTCGTCAGGCGCAGTACCACGACGATGACGAGCGCGATGACCAGGAGGATCGCTGCTGCCACGAGGCCCTTCTTGCGGGTGGGGGAGAGAGAGTTGATGAAGTTCATGTGTTTCCCATCGATCGGTTATAGGGAAAGGTTACCGCGTGGTACGTGGTAGCGGGAAGGTTACTCATGAGTGAGACAAATCAAGCCAGGCGGTCCCTCGCTCGCGGGGGCATCGTCGGGTTCGTCGGAGCCATGGCCTCGGCCATCCTGGGTTTCGCTTTCACGATCATTCTCTCGCGCATGTTGGGCGCGACCGGCGCGGGTGTCGTCACACAGGCGACAGGCGTGTTCGCCATCGTCATGGCCTTGGCGAAGGTTGGCCTGGACTCCACGGCCATCTACCTGATGCCTCGCCTCTCCCTGGATGCGCCCCAGGAGATCCGTGCAACCCTGTCGTTTATGGCGACGATGACGGTGGGCGTGTCCACCGTGTGCGTCCTCATTCTCGAGGCCGTGGCCCCGTTGATCTGGAATGCCGAGGTGTCGGGTGCGACCCGCGCTGTCCTCTGGTTCGTCCCGATCGGTGCACTCACGCTCGTGGCGTCCGCCGCGCTGCGGGCGCTGGGTAACATGCGTGAGTACGTGCTCGTCCAGAACCTGCTGCTGCCGGGCCTGCGTCCCCTTCTGGTGGCCCTGGCGGCCGCGCTGACGGGTTCTCTGGCGCTCGTCTCAGTCGCGTGGGCACTGCCCTTCGTCGTGGTGCTGGTGGCGTCTTGGTGGCTGCTGCTGCGGCACATGCCGTCGGTGGCGGACTCTGAGGGGCGCTGGCCGAGTGCGCAGCGTCGTCGTCAGGTCGTCTCCTTCGCCCTGCCTCGCACCCTGACTGCCGGTCTCGAGCAGGCCCTGCAGTGGCTGGACGTCCTGCTGGTCGGCCTGCTTGCGGGCGATGCTGCCTCGGGTATCTACGGCGGTGCGATCCGTTTCATTCAGGCGGGCATGGTCGTCGATACGGCCCTGCGCGTCGTCGTCTCTCCGCAGTTCTCCAAGCTCCTGCACCAGGAGCGCATCAAGGAGCTGCGCGACCTCTACGGCACGGCCTCCATCTGGCTGGTGCTTTTCGCCGCGCCGATCTACGCGCTCATGGCGATCTACGCTCCGGCTCTCATGAGGATCCTCGGTGATGGTTTCGCGCCGGGCGCGAACGTGCTCGTTGTCCTGTGCATCGGCTCTATCGTGACCTTCATGGCGGGCAACATTCACTCGCTGCTCATCATGAGTGGGCGCTCGGGGTGGGCCGCTGTGAACAAGATTGTGGTGCTGACGCTGAACGTTGTGGGCAACGTCATTTTCATTCCTCGTGGAGGTATGGTCGCAGCTGCGACGGTTTGGGCGGTGTGTATGGTACTTGACGCTGCGATGGCGACCATTCAGGTGTCTCGCTTCATCGGTGTGACACCGAAAATCTCTGAAGTGGTCAAGCCAATCCTTGTTGTGGGCGTATCTGCCGCAATTCCTGGTGGTTGTATAGCATGGTTGTACGGACGCGATTCTTTCGTTGGGATGGTCGCTGGGTCGGTCCTCTCAGTCCTCGTTTTCGCTTGTGTTTGTTGGGCTTTTCGGGATCGGCTCCATCTCTCGGGACTTGGGTCCTTAGCGAAGAAAAAGCGGGGGTAAGGGAGGGGTGTATGAGGTACCTGTGAAGGTTTGACTTGACCGGCCGGTTGATGGACTTTCCCTTGTTGTGTAATCCTTAGTGCAACAAGATTATTGTCCCGCTGAAAGGCCGTGTCATGGCTTCCGCACTTTCGCGCCTTGTAACCCTTGCATCTGCGCCGATTATCGCGTGTGCATCGCTTGCGTTCGCCCCGATGGCGCACGCAGATGATGGCAATCCACCTCCCGTTTCCCCCGGTCAAACCGTCCTTCGCGACGGTTTGAGCGCCGCCACCGCAGCGGCCTCGTGCTGGGACATCAAGCAGCGCGATCCCAACTCTCAGGACGGCACCTACTGGCTCCAGACCCCCGCGATGGACGCCCCCGCCCAGTTCTTCTGTGATCAGACCACAGATGGCGGCGGCTGGGTCATGATCGGCCGTGGCCGCGAAGGCTGGGAGCCGTGGAGCGGCGGCAATGGCGATCCGGCGAAGCTCACAACGCGCGAGCGTAACCAGTCGGCCTTCGACGTCGTTCAGCTCTCCAACGACGCTGTCAACGGCCTGCTCAACAATGAAGACATCAAGGACCAACCGGACGGCGTGCGCGTCCTGCGCTCGTGGAGCGCCTCGGGCCGCTCCTACCAGAAGCTGGACCTGAAGTTCTCCAAGATGACGGACTTCGTGTGGCCCTTCAAGATGGCTCACCCGGTGAGCGTCTCGATGGACGGTGCCAGTCCCGTCTCCGGCCTCCTGTGGAATACCCTCGGCTACGACCAGGGCTGGAACGCCCTCCAGCTCTACCCGTCGGCACGCACCGGCTGGACTGTCGGTTGGGGATACGGCATCGGTGCCGGAAACTGGGGTGGCGACCTGAGTTCTGCCTCTTCCTTCTTCCACAAGAACGGCCAGACGGTCTTCCCCTACTCTGAGGCCTACGTGCGTCCGCGCATCGCCTCCGACTCCTCGGCCTTCACCCGCATCCCGGACGAGGGCGAGGCTGGCTCCACCGTGACCCGCGCCGTCTCGAACTACGCGGCCACAACCTCGTGGGGCGTAACCGGGAACATCAACGGCTCCTACGCGGAAGGATCCATTCAGGTCCAGGCCCTCAAGCAGGTCGGCTCCACCATGTACGTCGGCGGTAACTTCACCGGCGTCAAGCAGGGCGAGAACGGTTCCGAGAACCCGTCGCGCGGCCTGGCGGCCTTCGACGTCAATACGGGCGATTGGACCGGCCAGGCTTTCGACTTCAACAATCAGGTCAAGGCCCTCCTGCCCCTGCCCGACGGTCGCCTCCTCGTGGCCGGCGACTTCACGCGCGTCAACGGCGAGACTCATGTCGGCACCGTCGTCATTAACCCCTCCACCGGCCAGGTCGACCCCTCGTGGGACCTGTCGATCAGTAACGCGCTGAACGGCGGCCAGGTGAGCGTGCGCGCGCTCGACTACTACGACGGCAACGTCTACCTGGGTGGTGTTTTCACACACCTGAGCGGCGGCGGCTCCTCAAAGGTCTACGGGCGCAACGCTGCCCGCGTGTCTCTCGACGGGCGCCCCGACCGCAGCTGGAACCCGGAACTCAGCGGTTCCGTTCAGGCCGTGGGCGTCAGCGAGGCTAACGGTGCCTTCTACGCTGGCGGACACTTCACCCGTGCACACGGCTCCGAGCGTGCATGGTACGCGGCGAAGTTCTCGACCCAGCCCGGTGCCGCCCAGGACTTCGAATTCAATTTCGAACCTTCCACCGTGAGCGCCGGCAAGTACCAGCAGACCATCGCCACCGGGGGCAATCGCGTCTTCATCGGTGGCTCCGAGCACTCCCTGTTCGGCTACGACACCGGCACAAACTCGCGCACCTCCGGCACCCTCACCATGAGCATGGGCGGCGACATGCAGGCCAGCACCATCTCCTCCAAGAACGTCATTTACGGCTCCTGCCACTGCTCTGACGGTGCCTACCAGGACAAGTACGACTGGGCCGTGTCTGACCGCTGGTCTCGTATCGACGAGATCAAGTGGGTGGGCGCATGGGACGCAACCACCGGCGAGAACCTGCATTGGACCCCCTTCGAGCTCTCCTCCAAGCGCAAGACCGGTGCGTGGGCGCTCACGACCGATACCAACGGCAACCTGTGGGTCGGCGGCGACTTCGATTTGTCGCACATCGACGCTTCGCGCACTCAGTGGAACGGTGGCTTCGCTCGCTACGACAACCGCGACAACGTTGCGCCCGAGACCCCGACGCTCGTGCACACGACCGCTTCCACGGCCTCGTCCGTGACCCTGGCCTGGGAAGGCGTCTCCGACGCCGTCTCCTACGAGATCCTGCGCGATGATCGCCCCATCGCCTCCACGACCTCGGCCAGTGTTGAGGTCCCGCGCGGCGGCGACAACCGCTTCTTCGTGCGCGCAGTCGACGCTGCGGGCAACCGCTCCGCCACCACCGCCGTCTACGTGCCCCCGGCCGACGGCGAGGTCGACCCCACCAACCCTGTCCTCCTGGACGCTGGTGCCACCTGGAACTACCGTGCGCTCAATAGTGCCGCCCCCGAGAACTGGACCCAGGCCTCGTTCGACGACTCCCAGTGGTCCACCGGTGCCGCCCCGCTCGGCTACGGCGACTCTCGCATCGCGACCGTCCTGCAGTCGAACGTCGCGCGCCCCGTGACCTCCTACTTCCGCACGCACTTCCCGGTGGTCGACGCCAAGGCGCTCAAGGGCGTTACCGTGAAGTACCTGGCCGATGATGGTGCAGTGGTCTATGTCAATGGCACCGAGGTCGACCGTACACGCATTGACGCAGGTGCCGTGAGCTACACGACGCGAGCCAACGCCGCGCCGAGCTACAGTGCGGCCACGAGCTCCCCGTCCGAGGTCTTCGTGCCGGCCTCCCTGCTCACCACCGGCGACAACGTCATCGCAGTCGAAACGCACGTGAACTACACGCGCAGTGCAACCGTGGGCATGTGGGCCTCCGTGATCCGCGTCGACGGAACGCCCGAATCGACCTCCGGGGATGACGACGTGAAGCCGGAGCCGGAACCCCAGCCCGATCCGAACCCGGTCCCGGTTCCCTACACTGAACCCTCGGTGCCCACAAACCTCGAGGATGCCACCAAGCCCATCGACGTTAACGGAATGACGAGCGGCGAGATCATCCCTTCGGCTTCCACCCAGTGGAACTACTGGACCGCCATGGCAGCTCCTGCCTCTGACTGGGCAACGACCGCATCCCTGGCGGACTGGTCGCGCGGTGCAGGCCCCATCGGATGGGGAGACTCGGACGCGGCCACTCGCCTGGACATCGCCAAGAAGGATCGCCCCGTCACGTACTACTTCGCGCGTGACATCGACCTGGGCACCGTCACCCCCAATACGACCCTCACCGTCAAGGTGCGTGCGGACGACGGCGTCGTCCTGCGCATCAACGGACAGGTCGTGGACACGAAGCGTATGTCGCATGGCAACATTAGCCACGACACGTACGCGAATGCGGTGGTAACTGCCCCCAAGGCGGCCTCCGATCTGCTTGAGGTGAAGATTCCCGCCAGCTACTTGACATCTGGAGTGAATCGCATCGGCGTTGAGGAACATATCAACTACAAGGGCACGCCGTCCATGTCCTTTGATTTGTCCGCAACAATGGCCAAATAGAGCGAACATCGTGTCGCTTCATGCAGGTTGAGGTGATGTCATGACTAGTTTGGACAGTTTGACCGACCTCATATATTCCTGTTGACAGGGGGAGCCCTCGCCGTTCTGGCGAGGGCTCCTTCGTATGTGGTAGAACACTCTCGTTTTTGGCTAACCACATGGTTGAGCGTGATGGGTTTTCGTGACACTATAGGGGTAACCATTAATGCGATACCAGTGAGGATCCGATGAAGACTATCCGCCGCTGCTTGGCCCTCGGCCTGGCATCAATAACCGGTTTCGGAGTGCTTGCACTCAGCCCCGTCGCAGCTCAGGCGGCGGTTGACCCCCTCCACGATGGCCTCTCCGAAGCGACTGCTGCGGCCTCATGCTGGGAGATTAAACAGAACAACCCGCGCTCGTCGGACGGCACCTACTGGCTCCAGACGGCCACAATGGATGCCCCCGGCCAGTTCTTCTGCGACCAGACGACGGACGGTGGCGGCTGGGTCATGATCGGTCGCGGTCGTGAAGGCTGGGAAACCTGGAGCCAGGGCAAGGGAGACCAGACTCGCCTCCAGACCCGCCCGCGCACTCCCGGCGACTTCGAGGTCGTCCAGGCGTCCCACGAGACTGTGAACGGACTGCTCGGGGGCACCAAAGTTTCTGACCTCCCGGACGGAGTCATGGTCCAGCGTGCCTGGAACCACCGGGGCAGCGCCTACCAGACCGTGCGCATGCAGTTCCCCAAGATGCGCGACTTCATCTGGCCCTTCAAGAGCGCCCACCCCGTCAACGTCAAGTTCAACCGCGAGTGGTGGGTCAACGGCGGCATCGTGTGGTCCGGCTTTGGTACGAACACCAGCTGGGGCTACGTCAACCTGATTGCCTCTGCGCAGAACGAGTACACGATGGGCTTCGGCTATGGTCCCCTCGCGTCCTCCTGGTACGACACCTCCTCCTCGACGTCGTTCTTCCACCGCAACGGCTCCATCATCAATCCCTACGCGGAGGTCTACATCCGTCCCGAGCTGAGTTCCACGGACTCCTCTTTCCGCGCCATCGGTGACGGCGGCACTGCCGCTGAGACCCAGAAGGCATCGGTTTCCGAATTTGCGACCCCCACGACGTGGGGCGTGACCGGTAACCTCAACGGCTCGATCCAAGAGGGAAGTATCCAGGTCCAGGCCTTCGAACAGGTCGGCTCCACCATGTACGTCGGCGGTAACTTCACCGGCGTGCAGAAGGGCAAGAACGGCTCGGAGACCACCAGCCGTGGCCTGGCAGCCTTCGATGCCACCACCGGTGACTGGACCGGCCAGACCTTCGATTTTAACAACCAGGTGAAGGACCTCGTCGAGCTGCCCGGCGGTAAGCTGCTGGCAGTCGGTGATTTCACCAAGGTCAACGGTGAAACCCACGTCGGAACCGTCCTGATCGACGCTGCCACCGGCCAGATTGATCCCTCGTGGGACCTGCAGATCCGCAACGGCAACGCATCCGTTGTGACCGTTAAAGCCGCGAAGGTCGTCGGCGAACACATCTACCTGGCCGGTGCCTTCACCCACCTGACGGGTAACGGCTCCTCCTCCGTGTACGCCCGTAACGGTGCCCGCCTGGACCTGTCCGGCAAGCCCGATCGCTCGTGGAACCCCGAGTTCAACGGTGCCGTCATCGACATCGACGTGGACGAGAACGACTCCTACCTCTACGCTGCAGGCCACTTCACTCGCGCACACGACCTCGTTGCCGAAAATGCCGCCCGCCTGGGCACCGGTGCGGGAGCTGAGCTCGACCAGTCCTGGTCCTTCCGCCACTCCTACTTCATCGGCAAGTACCAGCAGGCTGTCACCGTCGGTAATGGACGTGTCTACTTCGGTGGCTCCCAGCACTCGCTGTTTGGCTACAACACCTCCGACATGACCCGCACCTCCGGTTCCATCACTATGCAGAATGGCGGCGACCTGCAGGCGACCACTGCCTCTGCGACCGGCGTCGTCTACGGCTCCTGCCACTGCTCCGACTACACTTTCCAGGACGCCTACCAGTACCTCGCTCTCGGCGACACCTGGACGCGCGCCGACGAGATCCAGTGGGTCGGTGGATGGGATCAGGCCACTGGCCGTCAGATCGGCTGGACCCCCTACCGTCTGTCCTCCCTGCGATCCACCGGTGCCTGGGCCCTCGAAATGGGTGATGACGGTGCCCTGTGGGTCGGCGGTGACTTCAACTTCTCCTACACTTCCAAGACAGCCGGCCAGTGGTCCGGTGGCTGGGTGCGCATGCCCGCACGCAGCGCCACCGCCCCCGCCGTGCCCGCCAACCTGCGCGCCGCCGACGGCAACGCGAAGGAGGTAACCCTCAAGTGGTCGTCCGTACCCGGTGCCGAGTCCTACGACATTCTGCGCGATGATCGCACGGTCGCCACTACGACCTCGACCTCCATCACCGTGCCCCTGGGAGGCAACAACCGCTTCTTCGTGCGCGCCGTCGCCTCCGACGGCCTGCGAGGTGCCTCGACTCACGCGTACACGGTCGACGCCAACGGCCAGCCGACCCAGCCTGATGACTCGACTATCCTCGTTGATGATGACGCCACCTGGGCATACCACTGGTCGACCGATGCTGTGTCCGCAGACTGGACCCAGACCTCGTACGACGACTCCTCGTGGAGCCGCGGCACCGCCCCCATTGGCTATGGCGCAGCCGACCTGGGTACCACGCTCAAGCCCGGCACGCCCAAGACCCGCCCGCTGACCACTTACGCGCGCACCACCTTCACGGTCGCTGACCCCACCGCCATCGGCGGCGTGAACGTTGCGGTGACGGCCGACGATGGTGCCGTGGTCTATGTCAACGGCACCGAGGTTGTACGCCAGCGCATGAACGATGGTGCCGTCACCGCAGGAACCTACGCGTCTGCCTCCGTGACGACCCCCTCCGCGCGCGCCGACCGTCAGCTGGTCTTCGTCCCCGCGTCCCAGCTCGTCGCTGGAACCAACACCCTGGCCGTCGAGACACACCTCAACTACCGGTCCAGCTCCTCAATGACCATCGACGGCACCGTCCAGGTCGTCGCAAAGGCTGATGTACCCGAACCCGAGCCGCAACCCGAACCCGAGCCGGAACCCGCGCCGCAGCCCGACCCGGACAAACCGATCACCCCGGATCCCGATCAGCCCCTCGAGGTACTCGACGTGTCCGGCGTGAACTTCGGTGAGTTCCTGCCCACCGGACAGTACTGGAACTACTGGAACTCCAAGGACGCTCCCGACGCCGCGTGGAACTCCACTGCCGACCTGTCACAGTGGAAGCACGGAGCCAGCCCGCTGGGCTGGGGCGACCGCGACGCCGCTACCCCCTTCGTGCTCGCCGCCTCCGAGCGACCCATCACGACCTACTTCGCCCGTGACGTGAACCTGGGCACCATCAGCGCTGACTTCGAGCTTACCCTCGACGTTCGCGTCGACGACGGTGCTGTCATCTACGTCAACGGAACCGAAGTAAAGCGCGTGAACATGCCGGAAGGTGCCGTCACGAACAACACCAACGCCAAGTCCAATGTGTCCCTCGGCGCGGCCAAGAAGAATCTTGCCACTGTGTCTGTTCCGCGTGATGTGCTCAAGGACGGTGTCAACCGCATCGCGGTGGAAGAGCACGCCAACTACGCTGGAGCTGTGTCCGTTTCCTTCGATCTCAAAGGAAGCCTGCTGAGGTGAACCCATGACTGACAAGTCCCCTTCCGTCGGCGCATCTGATGCCGATCCCGTCTTCGAAGCGATGGCGACGCGCCTGCTCACTCCCGGGCACGCGACCTCATGGCTGAACCATTGGTCCCTCCTGCACGCGGACTTCCCAGCCCTGTCGCGCATGAACACCATCGGGTTCGACGGAACATTCCTTCAGATGCGCCTGCGGGCCGCAGGGTACAACGTCAGTCGTACGTCCACGGATCTCGTGCTTCCCTACGTGTTCGACCGTCTCGAAGACGATACGCGCATAACGGTGATCGGCACGACCACGGAGGCCGGGCAGGCCGTCGCACAGCGTTTGAGCCGTTTCAACGTCCAGCACATTGACGGCTACGACGGCCTGCGCCGCCTCAAGGCCAACCCGTCCATCCTGACGGACTTTCATCCGCGCCTAGCGATCGTTGGACTCGGTGCGGGGCTTCAGGACGTCGTCGCATCCTGGGTCCTCGAGCAGGTCCCTGAAGTGTCCGTCTGTGTGGCCGGTGGCTGGATCGACCAGTACGCGAAGGCTGCGGAGGATTACTTCCCCGACTGGGTGCACAACGCTCGCCTGGGCTGGGCGTGGCGCATCGCGCACGAACCCAAGCGCCTGACGAAGCGCTACACGGTGGAGGCTCTGGACTTCATTGCTCACTGGCCTGAGCTGATTCGTCGCCTTGAGGCCATGGGTACCTTCGATGAGCTGGGCCTCGTCGTGGAGAAGAACGCGTCGCAGGCGTGATGCGCGCGGCGTAAGTGATGCTCGCTGAGGCGGGCCGAACCCACGGGTTCG
>ERZ772961.281-NODE-281-length-22163-cov-2.811019_pt1 | contig 22163 bp, 15 predicted proteins | sample MGYA00580677_ERZ772961 | MGnify/ENA primary metagenome ERZ772961 (study PRJEB29015, sample SAMEA2738088) | human oral metagenome | biome: human oral; feature: human-associated habitat; material: saliva | place: China | collected 2227 ... | reverse complement strand
CCACTGGCTCTGGGGGTGTTGGACGGACGCTACCGCGCCGCCGCCTCGCCGCTGGTAGACCACCTGTCTGAAGCTGCTTTGAACCGCGCTCGCGTGCATGTGGAAGTTGAATGGCTGATTTACCTCACCGATAACGAGGTTTTGCCGGGCGCACCCAAGTTCTCTGCCGCTGAGAAGCAGTACCTGCGCGGTATTGTCTCCAGCTTTGGCCGCGCAGAAATTGATGAACTGGCTGAAATTGAGGCAGTCACCCGCCACGACGTGAAAGCTGTGGAGTACCTGCTTAAGCGTCGCCTAGACGCCGCCCCCCAGGTGCTGGGCCAAGACACGGTGCTGCCCCAGGTGCACGAGATTGTGCACATTTTCTGCACCAGTGAAGACATCAACAACCTGGCTTACGCCCTAACCATCCGCTCAGCTATCAAACAGGTGTGGCTGCCGGCCGCCCAGGGCCTGGTGGATGATCTTAGTGAAATGGCTCGCCAGTACAAGGCCGTGCCCATGCTGTGCCGCACTCACGGTCAGCCGGCTACCCCCTCCACGTTCGGTAAGGAACTGGCCGTGTTGGCTTGGCGCCTGAGCCGCCAGCTGCGCCGCATTGAGGGCACCGAATACCTGGGTAAGATCAACGGCGCCACCGGCACCTACGGCGCTCACGTGGTTTCCGTGCCGGGAGCTGACTGGGAGGCTGTTTCACGCGGTTTCGTGGAGCACCTGGGCCTGATTTGGAACCCGCTAACCACCCAGATTGAATCCCACGACTGGCAGGCTGAGCTGTACAGTGACGTGGCCCGCTACAACCGTATTGCCCACAACCTGGCCACCGACGTGTGGACCTACATTTCTTTGGGCTACTTCCACCAGCGTCTAAGCGCCCAGGGCTCCACAGGTTCCTCCACCATGCCGCACAAGGTCAACCCGATTCGTTTTGAAAACGGTGAAGCCAACTTTGAGATTTCCTGTGCGCTACTAGATTCCCTAGCGGCCACCTTGGTCACCAGCCGCCTGCAACGCGACCTGACTGACTCCACCACCCAGCGCAATGTGGGCGTGGCCCTAGGGCACTCGCTGCTGGCTATCTCTAATGTGCGCGGCGGCCTGGGCGGCCTGGACGTGGATGAGCATCGCCTGGCTGAAGACCTAGACGCCACCTGGGAGGTGCTGGGTGAGCCGGTGCAACAGGCTATGCGCGCGGCCGCCGTCGCTGGCGCCACCGGCATGGCTGACCCCTACGAGCGCCTCAAGGAGCTGACCCGTGGTAAGCGGGTTACCGGCCAGGCTATGCGTGACTTTATTGCTGGGTTGGGTATGCCTGGCGACGTCGAAGCTCGCCTGCTGGCGCTCACCCCGGGCACCTACGTGGGCTTGGCTGAAAGTTTGGTGCGCCACCTAGAGGATTAACTAGGAATAATTCGGGGCATATCCCGGTTGGGCTAGTCGTGCTTGGGGGGACAGTTTTAAAGCTGTCTCCTGGCCGGCTAGCCCATATTCATAGCTGCCAGCTGCGTTGTGGCTGGGTAGGCAACACATTTAGGAGAAGAAAATGGCTGAAAACATCGACCGCACCACCGTCCTCAAGGTTTCGGGCCTGACCTGCTCTAACTGCGTGCGTCACGTGAGTGAAGAGCTAGAAGAGGTTGCGGGTGTAAAGGACGTTTCAGTAATCCTGAACAAGGGTGGCGTCTCTGACGTAATGGTGGTTTCTGACGTGCGCCTAGATGACCAGGCTCTGGCTGACGCCGTCGATGAAGCCGGCAACTACACCCTGGAAGCCATCGAACGCGACGAGTGAGGCGGCGCCTTAATGACTGATATCCAAGAAACCACCTCAACTAGCGCCAGTCATGGCAGCGTAGATTTGAGCGTGGGTGGGATGACGTGTGCCTCCTGCGTGGCGCGTGTGGAGAAAAAACTGAACAAAGTGGCTGGCGTTAACGCTTCAGTTAACCTGGCTACCGAATCAGCCCACGTTGAGCTAAGCGCGCCGGTAGATCCCCAGCAGCTGGTGGCCGTGGTGGAAAAAGCTGGTTACAGCGCCACCGTGACCAAGGTGGAGGACGGCGCCGTCGAGGCTATGCGCAAGCAGGAAGCCCGCCACCTGGCCCACGCCGCTGACCTGCGCCGTCGCCTGATCGTGGCGGCCACGCTATCAGTGCCACTGATGGTGATCTCTATGGTGAGCGCCGCCCAGTTCTATGGCTGGCAGTGGGTTGTGGCCGCACTGGCCCTGCCGGTGGTGACTTGGTGTGCTTGGCCTTTCCACAAGGCTGCTTTCACTAACCTGCGCCACGGCTCCACCACCATGGACACCCTGGTTTCCCTGGGGGTTATTACCGCCACCTTGTGGAGCCTGTGGGCGCTGATTTTTGGGGGCGCCGGCATGCTGGGTATGCGTATGAGCATGGAGTTCATTCCGCGCACCCAAAGCGAGCATGCCCACATGTATTTTGAGTCTGCCGCCTGGATCGTGACTTTCCTGCTCACGGGGCGTTTGGCGGAGGCGCGGGTGCGTCACCGCTCGGGTGACTCGCTGCGTAAGCTTTTGCAGCTGGGCGCCAAAACTGCCGCGCGGGTTAACGCTGACGGCTCGGTTATGGAAATTCCGATTGACCGCCTGCAGGTGGGCGATCGTTTCCGGGTGCGTCCGGGCGAAAAAATTGCCACTGACGGCGTGGTGGTTGAGGGTCACAGCGCCATTGATGCTTCCTTGCTGACCGGTGAATCTTTGCCGGTGGATGTAAGTGCGGGTGACGAGGTTACCGGCGCCACCGTGAATACTTCGGGCACGTTGGTTGTGCGCGCTACCCGGGTGGGTGCGGGCACCACATTGTCGCGTATTGCCCAGGTGGTTACTGCCGCCCAGGCGGAAAAAGCGCCGGTGCAGCGCCTGGCTGACCGGGTCAGCTCAGTGTTTGTGCCCACGGTTTTGGCTCTGGCTGCTTTAACTTTCCTAGGTTGGCTGGCTACCGGTCATAACGCCCAGGCCGCGATTACGGCAGCGGTGGCGGTGCTGGTAATTGCCTGCCCCTGCGCTTTGGGTTTGGCTACGCCTACCGCTCTGCTGGTGGGTACTGGCCGCGCCGCCCAGTTGGGTGTGGTTATTCGTGGCCCGGAGGTGCTTGAATCTACCCGCCGCATTGACACGGTGGTGCTAGATAAGACCGGCACGGTCACCACGGGGGTAATGCACCTGGCTCAGGCGGTATTTTTCGACGACGACGCCGTAAGTGGCGCTGGTAGCGCTGGTGCTGAGGCCGGCGGCGCTAGCGACGGCGCCACGGTTGTGGACTTAGGGGAGGGCGTCAGCCTAAGCCCAGCCCAGCTGCAAACCTTGGCCCTAGCCCAGGCGCTGGAGCTTCCCTCTGAACACCCAGTAGCCCGCGCTATTGTGGCGGGCACGCAGCTAGACGGCGTCCAGGCGCCCCAGATCAGCGAGTTCACCAACCATGCCGGGCGCGGGGTCAGCGCCACAGTAGCCCACGCAGCAGGCCAGAGCTACGCCGTCGTCGGTAAAGCCACCTGGCTGAGCCAGCAGGGCGTAAACCTTGAGCAGGCTGAAGCCCAGGTACGCGCCCTGGAAGACACCGGCGCCACCGTGGTGCTAGTGGCCTCAGGGTCGGATCCAAAATCATTGCGCCTGCGTGCCGCCCTAGCTGTGCGCGACGAGCCCAAACCCACCACCGCCAAAGCCATCAGTGAGCTCAAAGCCATGGGGCTGCGTCCCATCCTGCTCACCGGTGACAATGAGCGCGCCGCCAAGTTCATCGCCGCCCAGGTGGGTATTGAAGACGTAATCGCCCAGGTGCTGCCCGAGGATAAACGCGACGTGGTGGCTCGTCTGCAAGGTGAGGGGGCTAATGTGGCCATGGTGGGTGACGGTGTTAACGACGCCGCCGCTCTAGCCCAGGCGGGCGCTGCCGGTTTGGGCATGGCCATGGGTACCGGTTCAGATGTGGCTATTGAGGCCGCCGACATCACGCTAGTGCGCGCCGACCTGGAGGCAGTTGTGGCTGCTATCAAGGTTTCGCGCGCTACGCTGCGCATCATTAAGCAGAACCTGTTCTGGGCTTTCGCCTATAACGTGGCCGCAATTCCGCTGGCCATGGCGGGTTTGCTCAACCCCATGATCGCCGGGGCCACTATGGCTATGAGCAGTGTGATCGTAGTGTCTAACTCGCTGCGACTGCGCCGCGTGAAGTGATCTGACAGTGTGAAGTGACATAGAATAGTCTGGCTACTTCGAATTAAAGCGCGCACTTTGGGCTGCTAGCCCGGGTGCGCGCTTTGTTATGCACACTAGATAGTGTCTTGGAAGGTGCGGCGGACAAAATAGAATATCCCTAATGAGCTTCGCTATTTAGCGGGGGATATGTGGGGATATAAGGCCCAGTTTCATAGACTAGCCCCATGACCCAAGCGCCAGATCAATCTGCGGCCGGTAGCGCCGCCGCCACCCCGGATAGCCGGGTAGCTACCGCCGTCGAAAAACCCAGCGCCCCAGCTGAGGCCGCCAACTCGGCCCGCCCAGTTGGTTTTCCCCGAGTAGGCACCACCTCCCAGGCGGAACCTCAGCCAACTTTGGTGGAAACCAGCACCCTAACCTTGGTTGACACCCTAGAGCGGCGCGAACACCGCACCCGCGACCTACTATTTGCCGGTGTCTGCGCGCTAGGTCTAGTAACGGTTTTTCTACTGGCTGTGTTCGCCCAGGCAACCACCACCGCTGTCATTTATGACGTACAGACCGTCTTTTCCCAGCTGCTGCGCCGGGTGCTGGTGTTCCCGCTGCAAGCCTTTGAAGGTATCGTCACTTTAGCTCTGCCCCTAGCGTTGATGGGGCGCGCTTTGCTGCATAAGGACTGGTGGCGCTCAGGCCAAGCCCTGATCGCCCTAATCAGTGCTTATCTGCTGTCTGCACTGTTCACATACCTGTTGCAGCTGCCGGTGTTTAACCAGGTGCACAACGGCATGATCTCCTACCGCAACCTAAACACCTACGAGATTCTCTCACCCACCTATGCTGCCTTGGCGGCAGTTATTTTGGCTTCCGGTAAACACCAATCCAAGCTGGTAAAAACTTCCTGGTGGCTGCTGGGAATTGTGGTGGGTGTTTCGGTGCTGCGCTCAGCTATTACCCTGCTGGCAGCGGTGGCCTCAGTGCTGTTGGGTCTTATCGCCAGCTACTTAGTGCTTTACATTATGGGTGTGGCCAGCGAAAACGCCACTGGGGTGGCTCTGGCGCGCGGCCTGCGCCGCTGCGGTGTGGACGCTGTCAAGGTGGTGCGTCTAAACCCGTGCCAAGCCCCCCTGCAAGCCTGGCAGGTACGTACCGACTCCCAGCTTGGTTACACCGAGAAAGTACGTGAAAACCCGATCGTTTCCACCCAAGACGACGGCGCCGTCGTCGAAACTGAAACCCCTCAAACCCTGGCCCCAGCAGGCAATGACGAAAAACTTACCCCCTTACCTGACTACAACTGCGCCCACGAGCTGGAGCTAGCCGAAGAACTGTGGCAGTCCCAAAGCGAAGATATTCACCGTATCTACGCGGTGTGGGACCAAGACGGCAAACGCTATGACTTGACCGTGATGGACACTGACACGCACGTGGTGGGCTTTCTATCCACTGCCTGGGACACCCTACGCACGCGTGGCCTGGCCCCAGCGAAAAACTATTCGGTGCGCGCCAGTGCAGAAAACACGGTGATGATGAACCAGATGGCGCGCAGCCGGGCGGTGCGGGCCCCGCAAATTCTGGGCGTGGCTGAGGCAGAAGAATCAATGCTGCTGGTCACCGAGCATATTGTCTCTCCGCGATCATTTGGGCAGTTAGGCGACCAAATCTCTGACGACACTTTGCTGGATTTGTGGACCCAGCTGCGCCGCGCCCACACGGTTGGCCTAGCCCACCGCGCCATCAGCGATCAAAGTGTGCTGGTGGATGCTGGCGACCATATTTGGCTAACCGACTGGGATGACGGCGAACTGGCCTCCTCTGAGCTCTCGCGCCGCATGGACCTAGCCCAAACCCTGGCCCTAGTGGCTCTAAATGTGGGAGTGGAGCGGGCCATTGCCTCAGCCTCGCGGGTGCTGGATCAAGATCAGGTAGCTTCTATCGCGCCGATGCTGCAAAAGGTGGTACTGCCGCGCTCTACCCGCGCTGCCATGGGCCGACGCGGCAAGATTTTGCAGGAGCTGCGTGACGCACTGGTGGCGTTGGTGCCCACGGCCCAGGCTGAACCCACCAAGATTAACCGCTTCTCTGCCCGCACTATTTTCATGGCGATTGTGGGTGTGGTGGCGCTGTGGACGGTGCTGGGCCAGATGAACTTCACCCAGATTTCTGCGGCGGTTGAGCAAGCTAATTTCTGGTGGTTCTTGGCGGCGCTGGTGTTCTCGCTGGCCACCTATGTGGGCGCCGGTATGACGCTGGTGGCTTTCACTCCCAACAAACTGGGCTTGATTCGGGCTACCGAGGTGCATTTTGCTTCTTCTGTGGTGGCGCTGGTGGCTCCGGCCGGTGTGGGTGGGGCGGCTATGAACTTGCGTTTCCTTAACCGTAAGGGGGTGCCGACGGCGGTGGGTGTGGCCACCGTGGCATTGGTGCAGGTTTCCCAGTTTGTGGTGACTGTGGTGCTGCTGGGTATTTTGGCGGCTACCACCGGTACTTCTTCGGGCTTGTCGTTGCCTTCTGGCTGGGTGCTGGTTGCGGTAGTGGTGGCGATTTTGGTGGCTGCGGCGGCTTTGGCGGTGCCGCAGCTGCGTAGCTGGATTTGGGTGCATATTGAGCCCACTGTTAAGCAGGTGTGGCCGCGTCTGGTGTGGTTGGCTTCCAACCCCACCCGTATGGGTGCGGGCGTGTTGGGTACCGTGATTTTGTCACTGGCCTACATTTTGTCTTTCGGGGCGTCGCTGTGGGCCTTTGGCTATTCGCTACCTTTCGCGGTGCTGGCGATTACTTACCTGGCTTCTAACACGGTTGGTTCTGTGGTGCCTTCGCCTGGTGGTTTGGGGCCGGTGGAATTGGCACTTACTGGTGGTTTGGTTACTGCCGGGGTGCCTAGCGGTGTGGCCGTGTCTGCGGTGTTGGTTTACCGTCTGGTTACCTTTTGGATCCCGATCCCGCTGGGTTACCTGTCCTTGCAGCGCCTGCAAAAGCGTGGGGATCTATAAGGCCTGCTGGTTGCGTTTTTTGACAGTGTCCCCGGGGGCCCTCGACGGCGCCGTTTGCGTTAGACGACGGCGCTTGGAGCTTATGTGGCTAGCGTGCGCTGGCGGGTTAGCTGTGCCGCCCACTGGCTTGCAAAGTGGCGCTACTTATAGACTTACCAGGAGGTAAATGGCAAAAACCAGGCAGGAAATAATAGTGGAGATCCAGGAGATTACCCAGCCGCGATAGCCAGCCCGCTTAGATTCGACGATCGCAAAAATCCCCAAAGCCATGGTTATGAGAACTACCCCGGGAATTGGGGATAGTAGTAGTGATGCCAGGGCGATGAAGCAGATTGCTGGAGTTTTTTGCTGCGGAGCGTTATAACCAGCAAAAGCAAATACTTCACGCGGATTTACTTCTTGCGTACCTGGAAACACAAAATCATCTGGAACAATCTGGCCCGGGTGGCTGATTTGATTAGCGCCGGCATTACTATTGGGGGGCTGGTGTGCAAATACGCCGGATACGCTCATGTCTTAAGTGTGCCCAGCTGGGCTGCAGGGCGCAACATTAACTCAGCCGTCAACTATCAAGGTAGATCTGCCAGCCCTCGAAGCTAGGCGTGCCGACACTCAAAACTAGGCGTGCCCGCGCTCAAGGCAGTCCTAGCCGGCCACAGTAGTTTAGGTATCCCAGATAAATGTAGGGTCACTTATGTTTCACGTGAAACATAAGTGACCCTAGTGCTATTAGGTGACGGTCAGTTACTCCTGCTCGTCAGCCTTAGGAGCCTGCTTGTGGCGCTTGGAGTAGGCCGGGCCTTCCAGTTCCACGCCGGCAGGTGCTGAGGCGGGGGAGGGGCTTTCCAGGTTGGTGCCACGCAGCTTCGAGATAGCGCGCATCAGGTGGTAGATGATGATGGCGCCGAAGGAGCCCAGGGCGATACCGGAGAAGGACATATCGCCCACTACCCAGGTGTAGTCAGCGATAGCCACAACCATGGCTACGGCAGCAGTGTTGAGGTTTACCGGGTCAGAGAAGTCAACCTTGTTCTGCACCCAAATACGCACACCCAGCATACCGATCATGCCGTACAGGACCGTGGCGGCGCCGCCCAGCACACCGGCGGGGATGGTAGCGATAACCGCGCCGAACTTAGGTAGCAGGCTCAGCGCCAGGGCAGAAACGCCGGCCACCACATAGGCGGCGCTGGAGTAGACACGGGTAGCAGCCATAACACCGATGTTCTCGGCGTAAGTGGTGGTACCAGAACCGCCACCGCTACCAGCCAACATGGTGGAAACGCCGTCGGCAAACAGGGCGCGGCCGGTGATGTTGTCCAGGTTTTCGCCGGTCATAGCGGACACGGACTTAACGTGACCCACGTTCTCAGCCACCAGCACCAGCACCACGGGCACAAACACACCTAGGTACTTAATGTCGAAGCTGGGAGCCTGGAAGGTGGGTAGACCCACGACGGCAGCCTTGTTGATAGCGGAGAAGTCCACTTCACCCAGGGCCACGGCGGTGGCGTAACCAATCAGCACACCAATCAAAATGGACAGGCGCCCAATGATGCCCTTAAACAGCACCGTGATCAGCAGGATAGACACAATGGTGACGGTGGCGGTGATAGGAGCCTGCTTAACGTTATTCCAGGCTGAAGGGGCCAGGTTGAAACCGATCAGGGACACAATCGCACCGGTAACCACCGGAGGCATCAGCTTGTCGATCCAGCCGGCACCCACAAAGTGCACCAGCAGACCAATAACCGCCAGGGTTAGACCCACCGCAATAATGCCTCCCTGAGCTAGGGAGGCCTTGTGTGGGTCAATCAAACCGCCATTAGAAGCGTTGTAGCCAGTGACTGCGCCAATAGGGGCAATCAGGGCAAAAGAACTACCTAGATAGGAAGGCAAACGTCCGGCAGTAATTCCTAGGAACAGCAAGGTACCCAGGCCGGAGAAGAACAAAGTAGTAGTAGGGGAGAAGCCGGTGAGCAGCGGCACCAGGAAGGTAGCGCCGAACATAGCTACCACGTGCTGCACACCAATCCCGATGGTGCGCGGCCAGGTTAGACGTTCGTGGGGGGCGACGACGTCTCCCGGCTTTACCGAGCGGCCGTCACCGTGCAGGGTCCAAAAACCTGCCTTAGACATTTACTGTCTCCTGTCGCAATGGAAAAAAGGGGTCCATGCGGCAGAGCCCGTGCGTCTGGCGCGTTCGAGCGTCGTCGTCCGAGCGCTGCCAGACCACCAGTCTAGACCTAATTTCGCCGCAAGCTAATGCTGTGGCAGTAGTAGTTAGGACACACTCAGCGCCAGGGCCGCTGCGGCCCCCGCCATCAACCAAGGCCCAAAAGCGATACGTCCTTTAAGTTTCAACCTGCCGCTAAGTAGCAAAGTCAGCGCCACCAGACCACCAAAGAAAAAACCCAAATACAAGCCCATTAGCAGGGTACTCCAGCCATGCAAAGCCAGTAGCGGCCCTAGCACCACATACAAATTCGCGTCGCCCATACCAATCCCCGGAACCCGCCCCCACAGCTGCGGCAGCAAACTCAATGCAGCCAGGGCAATATACGCCAGGGCGCCCCCACCCAAAGCCCGCAGTAAGTCGCCAGCGCGTAGGGGAGTGGCGACGTCGTCGATACCAGCAGGCGCTACTTGCGGGCCTAGCCAGGCTAAAGTCATCCCAAAAAGTAGTACTGCGCCGGCAACCGAAAGCAGGCGGGTGGGTAGGTGTTGCACGCGCCAGTCCACCAGGGCGGCAGGGATCAGGGCGCCTAGTACCGGCACGGACAGGGATAGTGACCGCGTCGCAGCCGTGCCAGTTAGCGCCTGAGGTAGTGACAGCACCCCCGCCAAAAGTGCGCCACCTAGTAGCACGCTAACCGCCATGCCTCGATTGGTTAAAGCGGCTACTAGCAGTGGGTCTTTACAAGCTTCGCCGGGGGCGTCACCCACAGCCTTTATATAAGCGCGAGCCCAGGGGGCCAGCTTGAAGTAGGTTAATGCGCTAACAATTCCTAGCTGTAAAAAGGTGAATACGAGCGCAAGCAAAAGGTCACTTCTTGCCCTCGGATGCGGCTGCAGTGGGCTGAGAACAACCGGCAGGAGCGGTGATGGGGGAGCCAGACTTAATGGCAGCCATTTCCGCAGCAGACTTGATGCCGTGGTTGTACTGGGCGCCCAAAACTACGTTAACAGTGGTGTCAGAAGAGGAGGCGCGCGGGTCCTGCTGGACCACTACCGTGCCGCTAAATACCTGGGCCACGGTGTAAGCATTGGTGATACCCGCTGGTCCGGCGGTGAGCAGCACATTGCCGTCATAGGCACCCTCGGCCCAGTCACCGGTGCTAAGCACAGTTAAACCAGTGTCTTTCAGGTTAGTTTCGGCGCTACCTGCCAAACCGGCCTTCTTGGTGCCGTTGTAGATATTGACGCTAATGTCAGTGATTTCGCCAGTAACCGCTTGGGCGGCAGGGCATACCGGGATGCGTTTAACTAGCGTGGGGGTGGGGACGGCTTGGAAGCCAGGGTCTGGTACTTTGACTAGCCCAGTGCCTACGACCAAACCGAGGGCCGTAGCAATAACCATTAGAACTAGACAGGTACCGATAATGACGCTTTGGCGCTGAGCCATGCGGGCGCGGTAGTTTGCTTTTGTTTCAACCTGAGGCACCCTTCCAGGGTAGCCGATTAGGGCAGGTTGAGGGGGGCTAGTCATTACAATTTCACCAGGTAAATGCTTGGTGTCTTAAACCCGAGGAAGCCTGAAAATTAGCTGGGCACAGGGATTGTAAACGAGCCAAAAAACGGTACCTAAAGTGCGGTTTAGGGTAGCTGGCGCAAAATAATATTAATGGGCTATAGGTCTGACAACTTCGTGTCAAACCGTCACGAAAATTGGGTCAACTTCAGCGAAAATAGCGCTGATCTGCACAAACGCTAGCACCTTAAACTTTGGCAAAACTGAGTACAAATGCCCAAAATCTCTAGTGGATCACATCACAGGTGTGGTAAATTAGTCAATAATCAGCCCTTTGACGGCTACCTGATCCCCAAACGAGGAGACGCAATATGGAAGACAGCATCATTGCGCGCATCCCACTCTTCGAGCGTATGTCGCCTGAGGAGCGAGAAGAGCTACGTGGCATGATGTCGCAGACAACTCTGCGCCGTGGTGAGGTTCTATTCAATGAAGGTGACTCCGGCGACCGCCTATACATCCTGCTCACCGGTAAGGTGAAGCTAGGTCACACCTCTGTTGACGGCCGTGAGAACCTACTAGCGGTCCTAGGTCCCGGCGAAGTAGTCGGCGAGCTAACTCTATTTGACCCGGGCCCGCGCTCTACCACTGCTACCGCCGTGGCCACCACTGAGCTGCTGGCTCTAGAGCACAACCAGCTAATGGGCTTTATTGACTCCCATCCCACGCTGGCCAAGGACATGCTGCGTGCCCTCGCGGTGCGTTTGCGTCGCACCAATATCGCCCTAGCTGACCTGGTCTTCTCTGATGTTCCTGGGCGTGTAGCCAAGGCCCTGTTGGACCTGGCTGAGCGCTTTGGTGCACCCACTGAAGACGGCATCCATGTCCCCCACGACCTAACCCAGGAAGAACTAGCTCAGCTAGTTGGAGCTTCGCGCGAGACCATTAACAAGTCTCTGGCCGAGTTCGTTTCCCGTGGCTGGATCCGCCTGGAGGGGCGCGCTGTAACCCTTATCGACGTCGAGCGTCTCAAGCGCCGCGCCCGCTGATAAACGCGCATAAATAGCGCTCACAAGTTTTAGTGCCCGGTCGTATTAAACGGCCGGGCACTGATTTATGTGGTAGCACTAGTGCTTCAGGTGGCCACTAGTTGGTGGGGCGCTTGAGGTAGGCGATTAGGTTTTCGGTACCTGCCGGGCCGGGAACGATTTGGACTAGTTCCCAACCGTCGGCACCCCACTGATCCAAGATTTGCTTAGTTGCGTGCGTGATTAGCGGCACGGTTGCGTATTCCCAAGTAGTCATGATTACAGCCTACCTGTTAGCTGGATGAAAAGGGTGGGGTTGCGGGCGCTTTGAAGTGGTCTGATCTTAGGCTGCGGCGCGCGTGGTGGCGGCGTGAGAGGTAGCCTCGCTCAGGCTAGGCTTGCGCCGTAGTAGGGAGGTGCGGGCAGGCTTGCGTAGTTGGCGGATTTCCTCCGCCAGGGCGTCGTCGCTGGAAAGCCAGGCAGTCCAGTCAGTGATGTGGGGCATATTGCGGATCAAGGCGCGGCGTTCGCGTTCAGTTAAGCCGCCCCAAACTCCAAAGCTAGAGTCGCCATTGAGGGCTTCGGCCAGGCACTGCAAACGCACCGGGCATGAGTAACACAATTCGCGCGCTTCCCGCTGCTCGGCCCCCTTCCCAAACAGCAGAGTGGTGTCTATACCGGCACACGCTGCCAATTGGGTCCAGGAATGAATTTCGTTATTCATTTTGGAACTACTTTCATTTGTCCAGGCGAGCACTTCTTTGTTACTCAGCTCACCCCCAGACTCTACGCCTGTTTGTCCGCAGATTCAAATTCTCGCTGCACGTTATTTCAAAATTTTCCAAATTGGCACAAAAACAGAGTGAAACCAGGTATTAGTCCTAACAAAAATTTTGGCCTGCATGTCAAAAGTGTTACCAAGCCGCTCTGTCTCATTGCTTGCACCATGACGTAGGCTAGGGACTATGTCGAAGTCTGCTAGCTCGAGAGTCTCCCTCTCCTCTCCCCGGGAGCTACTTGCCGCATTGCTCTCATTCTTTATGTTGGCCGTTGGTGGCGGCGTGTTCGCTGCCGGTTTCGCGTTGCCCTTTGTAGGGGCGGCTTCAGTTCTTACAGATGCCTCAGTGCAGCTGTTTGACGAGCTACCTAGCGACTTCAACGTGCTTCAGCCCTCCCAGATTTCCTATCTAAAGGGCTCAGATGGTCAAACCATCGCACAGTTCTACGCGGAAAACCGCATTGTTGTGCCGCTAGCCAAGATTTCCAAGAATGCCCAAAACGCTATCGTCTCCGTTGAGGACAAGCGTTTCTACAAGCACAAGGGTGTGGACCTGTCGGGTATGTTGCGTGCGGTAGCTACCAACGCAGCCGGAGGTTCCACCCAGGGTGCCTCTACCTTGACTCAGCAATACGTTAAAAACGTGCTTATTGAGGCGGGTTTGCAGGCTAGCGACCCGGAGGCTGTGGAGGCTGCCCGCGCCGCCACCCCGGCCCGTAAACTGCGTGAAGCTAAATACTCTTTGACACTGGAAAAGCGCTACACCAAAGCGCAGATCCTGGAGGGTTACCTCAACATTGCAGCCTTCGGTCCTTCTACCTACGGTATTGAGGCTGCCAGCCGCCACTACTTCTCTCACAGTGCCGACACTCTGAGCGTAGGTGAAGCTGCGCTGCTGGCCGGTATGACCAACTGGCCTACCCGCTACGACCCCATCACCAACCCTGATGCGGCTAAGACCCGCCGTGACTGGGTGCTCCAGAAGATGCTTGAGGAAAAGTTCATCACTCAGGAGCAGTACAAGGAAGCCACCAGTCAGAGCATCGACTCCATGCTGAAGGTAACCAACGCCGTCGGCGGCTGTGGTTCAGGCTCTGGCGGCGTAACCAAGAGTGCCGCCTACTTCTGTGAATACGTGGTGCGTGAGATCCTCACCAACGACGCCTACGGTAAGGATGAGGCTACTCGCCGTCAGCTGCTGCTACGCGGTGGTCTGCAGATCACCACTACCTTGGACATGGCCAAGCAGCAGGCCGCTTACGACACCATGGCTAACTGGCTGCCCACTGGGGATGAGTCCAACGTTAAGGGTGCACTGGTATCTATCGAGCCGGGCACCGGCAAGATCATCACCATGGTGCAAAATACCAACTATGGTGAGCCCAGTAATGATGACCCCACCGCCACTAAGCTGTCCTACGCGGCCGACTCTAAGCACGGCGGCTCTAACACTGGTGGTTTCCAGCCTGGTTCATCCTTCAAGCCGATTGTTTTGGCCCAGTGGTACCAACGGGGCATGTCTGGCTACACGGTGCTAGGCGGTGCTAGCCACGTATTCACCACCGGTGACTTCCACGCCAGCTGTGACCCGGGTTTCGCCATTGAAAACTGGAACGTGTCTAACGCTAATGCTTCAGAAAACGTTAACCACACGGTTATTAACGCTACTGCCCTGTCGGTAAACGTTAGCTACGTATACATGCTTAGCCGTATGGACCTGTGCGCGGTCACCGCTATGGCTAAGGATCTGGGTATAACCACGGTTGATGGCGGGGAAATCGACCACAACCCCTCCATGGTGCTGGGCACCATGAACGTAGCTCCGATCACCATGGCCAATGTTTACGCCACCTTCGCGGCTCACGGCACCTACTGCCCGCCCACCGCCATCACCAAGGTAACCAAGGATGACGGCACTGAGATCAAGGTCCCCTCAACTGCCTGCCGTCAGGTTATGGACCCCACTCACGCAGATCAGGTGGCATTGACCCTGACTTATGTAATGAAGGGGAACGGTACTGGCGCAGCGGCTGCCCTCAGCCGGCCTAGCGCAGGTAAGACCGGTACTACCGAAAAGATGGATAACGCCTGGTTCGTGGGCTTTGTGCCGCAGCTGTCCACCGCCGTGTGGGTAGGCCACTCTGAGGGTAACTTCCACATGGACGGCCAGGTTATTGGTGGTCGCTACTACTCCACCATGTACGGTTCTGACCTGCCCGCCCCGCTGTGGCGCGACTACATGAACTCGGCTCTTTCGGGCACTGAAGTTCAGCAGTTCAACCAGGTCAGCCTGGGTGGCAACAGCGCCGTCGGCAACACTGGGGCTACCCCCCAGGGCAACACCGGTAACAATAACCGCAACGGCAATAACAACAATAACAACGGTAACAACAACAATAATAACTACAACAACAATTACAACAACGGCACCGGTAATAACGGCACCTACAACAACTCCCAGGGTGGTAACACCACCAACAATGGTTTGAGTGCTGACAACTCCACCGGCACCCCCCAGGACCGTCGCAACAGCGGGAACGGCCAGTGAGTGCGCTTAAACAACTAGCCTGCGCCGTCGGCACTGTCGGCGGCGTGGGGGTGGCAACCCTAGGGTGGAGCCTAATCGAGGCTCGCTGGCCGGTGCTGCGTCGCATTGAGGTGCCCGTACTGGCCCCCGGCTCGGCGCCCATCAAGCTGCTGCATATTGCTGACCTGCACTTAACAGGAGCTACCAAAGCCCGGGTGGCGTGGGTGCGGGCACTAGCAGATAATGAGCCAGACCTGGTTATTAACACCGGCGACAATCTATCTACCCTAGGTGGCGTAAGCGCCCTAGGTGAGGCCCTGGAGCCGCTACTGGCCTTCCCCGGCGCATTTGTGCTCGGTGATCACGACCGTCACGGCACGGTTTTCCGTTCACCCACCCGCTACCTGCGCCGCGACCCGCGTAGCAACGATGATCCGGTTACTGACCTGCCCGTACTACCCTGGGAGGAAGTACGTGACATGCAGCTAGATGGCGGTTGGAAAGACCTGGATAACTGTCGCGACACAGTGGAAGCAGCCGGCCAGCTCATCGAGCTAGTGGGTGTGGCTGATGCTCATGCCGACGACGACGCCTTCCCGGAGGTAGCTGCGGGGGAGAGCGCTGCAGGGGACACTAGCGCCGCCGTCGTGAAAATTGGCGTAACCCACGCCCCCTACCAGCGCGTGCTAGACCAGATGGTGGCCGACGGCGCCCAGTTAATTTTGGCTGGACACACCCATGGAGGCCAACTGTGCCTACCTGGCTATGGGGCGCTAGTGTCCAACTGCGATCTACCCCCAGCTCAGGCCAGCGGCCTAAGCACCTGGCCTGCCAGCTTCAAAGCCATCCACAAGGGCCTCGCCCCGGCTATTGAGGAGCGCCAAGCCTACCTGCATGTGTCGGCAGGGTTGGGAACCAGCCCGTTTACGCCGGTACGTACCGCCTGCCGCCCTGAAGCCACCCTGCTGACCCTCACCGCCCGCTAAATAGCTGTTTGTAACACGCTACACACCCCAAGTTTGGGTTGCGATTGGCTTTAAGGTTGCTAAACACGCTATGATAGGCAGGCACCACGGGGTGTGGCGCAGCTTGGTAGCGCGCTTCGTTCGGGACGAAGAGGCCGCAGGTTCAAATCCTGTCACCCCGACTCATAAACTGCGTCTCAGGAGTAAAGCTCCTGGGGCGTTTTGTTTTTAACCATTGTCATAGTGTGCGTTGCTGATGGTTACTGGTAGCGTGCAATGTATGCACACTGAATCGGCACCCGCAACCGCGCGTTTACCATTCCTTGTGGCTGTTTGCCGTCCCACCGGAGACATTGCCACTGATGAGTTAAACACGCTGCGAATGTACGGGCGCCTAGGTGATGAGGATCTAGAGGTCATGGATCTGCTAGATACCGATGCATGTGAGCCGGAAACCCTAAACCTGCAACGCGACTACAGCGGGGTAATCATTACGGGTTCTCCCTTCGGCTTCCACGGCGAGGACAAATCCCCCGAGCATCAGCGCGTGGAGCGGCGCGTACGCGCGCTAGCTAAGCGCCTGATCGACCAAGACTTCCCCACCCTGGGTATCTGCTTTGGCTTGCAGGCGCTGAGCCTAGCTAGTGGTGGCAAACTGGTAGACGGCTTCGGGGAGGACCTGCAGGCCCCCCGTATCAGCCTTACCGACGACGGTCACCGCGACCCGCTTACCGCCCACGCAGGCCCAGTTTTTTACTCCTACACTGGTCACTCGCAAGCTGTTGGGCTACTGCCCAAGGGGGCCTCCATTCTCGCCACCGGGGACTTTTGCCACGTGCAAATGCTGCGCTGGGGTAAAAACGTTTACGGCACCCAGTTCCACCCCGAAATTACCCGTAAAGGTATGCATATCCGCATCAACACTTACGGGGACACCTACTACCCTGCCGACCAGAAGGCCGCCGTCATAGCGCGTTGCGACAGTGCTGATGTACTTAGCGCTAACCAGCTAATTACCCGCTTCGTTGAGCGCTACCAGCGCACCGCCTAATCGCGCCTAAGCTGGCCCAAAACAAACGGCGTCGGTTAAGCCCTAAAGCAGGGACGGCGTCGTAAAGGAGAAAAAATGGCCATCGACTTTGCCAAGTCGGACCGTAGCAGCATTGGCGTGGAGTGGGAGCTTCAGCTAATTGACTGCGACGACGAAAACCTACGCCAATGTGGTGACTGGGTAATTGACCAGCTCCACCGCGCCCACCCTGACACCCCGCTGGTGCATGGGGAGATGCTACGCAACACGGTGGAGCTAGTTTCGCGCAAACAGTTCTCCGTGGCCGCCTGCGCCGCCGACCTACAAGAAGGCATAGAGCTGCTACGCCCGGTGCTAGAACCGCTGCGCATCGACCTGGCCAGCGCCGGCTCACACCCCTTTGCTGACCCAATTTTCCAGCGCGTGTCAGACTCAGGTCGCTACGCCGAGCTAGTTAACCGCACCCAGTTCTGGGGCCGGCAAATGCTGCTATTTGGCACCCACGTGCATGTGGGTATTGAGGACCGCGCCAAGGTCATGCCGATCTTGAACTACCTGGCCACCAAACTGCCGCATATGCAGATCCTCAGTGCCTCCTCCCCGTTCTGGGCGGGTGTAGACACCGCCTACTGCGACAACCGCGCCATGGTGTTCCAGCAGCTGCCCACAGCGGGCGTGCCGCGCCTATTTGAGCGCTGGCAGGACCTGGAGCACTACACCGACGACATGCTCAAAACCGGCGTGATTGACCACTTTGACGAGATCCGCTGGGATATCCGCCCCTCACCGCGCCTGGGCACAATTGAGGTGCGCGTGGCCGACGCCGCCACTAACTTAACCGAGGTGCGCGCCATTGCCGCCCTGGTACATGCCCTGGTAGAAACCGCTTCACGACGCCTAGATAAGGGTGAAACCCTAGAAACCATTTCGCCCTGGTTCCTGGACGAAAACAAGTGGCGCGCCGCCCGCTACGGCATGGAAGCGATTTTGATCGAAAACATCCACGGCGACGAGGCGCTCATTACCGACACCCTGCCGCTGCTGCTTAAAGAGCTAGAGCCTGCCGCTGCAGACCTGGGCTGCCTAGATGACCTGGCCACCTTGGACGACATCAGTCGCAACGGGGTGGGTTACCAGCGCCAGCGCCTAGTGGCCGCTAAATTCGGCACTCTGGATGCGGTAGTGGCCCATATGCGCGCCGAAATGGCTGCCGGTAAACCCATCACCCCCGCCAACTTCGAGTACGACAACGAGGCTATTTTTGGTGCTACACAGCACCACCACATGGTTACCCGCTAGCGCGCTAGCGCTTGCTATACGGTGGCGCTAATGCCCTGCTGTGCGGGCGGTGCCCTGGCCGGACTCTAACTGGCCCGCTGGCCGTTAATCAGGTGTCCCTCAGACGGCGCTAACGCGCTAATACGCACAAAACGTAACTGGCCCCCGGACCTTAAGTCCGGGGGCCAACGCTGCCCGCTAACAGGTTTTGGTGCTAGTTAACAGGCTGCTTCTTAGCTAAAGGCTACTTTTTAGTGTTGGCACGATCCATCACTAGGCGCTCGCGGCGTCCAGCGCGACGGGTAGAGTGCGAAACCACGCCCAGCATGATCAGGAACAAGCCAATGATCACCAGGCGGCCGCTGACGCCGTCGTTAAGAACGGCTTCAGACAGGATCCGGCCAAAGCGAGACTGCAAAGCCATATTGGCCAGGAAATCACCCAGGTACTGCTTGGTAATCGAAGGCACCACCACAAAGGGCAAGCCAATCAGCAAGGTAGTAATACCGGTGACGAAGGTACCCAGAGAAGAGCGGGTCGCCGTCGCCATCACCACGATCAGCAGCACCACCGCCATGCCCAGCTCAATGACGCCGGCAGTAGAGAAGACCTTAGGCCAGCCATCAGCCAAAGCTCCGGTGAGGGCGTTAGCAGCGGTGTGCATCAAGAACCAGGCGATCGGGAACAGCACTAGCGCCAGCAGGGTGCCGCCCCAGTGGGCGGCAGCACGCGAGGCGGGCTTACCAACCACTGTGGAGCCAGCTAACAGTACGTCGTCGTCAACCTCATTGCCCGCATCGGACTGGTTAGCCGAATCGCTGAAAGCAGCGGTGCGGGTGGAGGCGAAGATCGCGCTAGAGGGGCTGGGGGCCACCGGGGCCAGATCCGCAGAGTCTGCCGTGGCCAGGTGGTCTAGGCGCTCAACCCCTACGGGGGAGGTGCTGGTAACTACTGGCTTAACAACCTCCTCCAGCTCCATGTCGGCGGCGTCCATAATGGTGGTTTCAGTGTGGTCACTGGCCACCACCTCATCGTCAGCAAAGTCAGCCTCGACGCTAGTGGCTTCAGGCTGCTCAGGGGCCGGGGGAGCCGGCGGCTCGGGTGCATCTGCAGTTGGGGTGGTTTTGCTGAGCTCGTTGCTGGCTGTGTCCGTAGCGCCGGCAGCCGGGGTGACGGGGACGGCCGGCGCTGAGGTGACTGGCACGGCTGGGGCTGGGGTAGCCGGGGCAGGCAGGGTAATGCCCACGCTAGAGGCGGCAGAGGCGGCAGAAACCGCAGAATCAATAGAGAAAGTGGACTCTGCCGACAAAGCCGAGCTCACCGTGTGCGGCGGGGTAGGAATGCTGATAGCAGAGGGAGCATCAAAATCGGTAGGCAACGGGACAGCAGCGGCCTCAACTTCATGCGCGTCATTTAGCTCCTGGACGCTGTCTACAGTCTCCTGGTCTGCCTGGTTGGCCTGGTTGGCCTGGTTGGCCTGGGTGGCGCTTGCCTGGGCAGAGGCGGCAGAAGCCGGGGAGGGCGCAGTGGAGCTGTGCTCTAGGCTAGAGGGGGCGCTAGCGGCGCTCACGCTAGAGCTGGTTTCCGCAGCCGAAACGGTTTCTGAGGCAGAGCGAGTTTCCGCAGCAGAGCTAGTTTCTGCGGCAGAGGCGATCTCAGCAGCCGAGGCGGCGCTGGCAGAAGCTGCACTAGCCGAGAAGGCACTGGCGGCAGAGAAAGAATCCGGGATCAGATCCTCACGCACCACCGGCACCTGGATGGTTTCGTCGTCGCCGTCCTCATCAACCGGCACAGGCTGAGGGACGGCAGTAAACAGGCTACGACGACGCACCGCGCCCGCCTGCGGGTTAGTAGTGCCAGCAGAGGTGGCGGAGGCCGGGCCGGTGGCGGAGGTGGCAACGTTCTGGGCGCCAGAAGCGCTGTCAGCAGAGCCAGCAGCGTCAGAGCTAGCGGCGCTAGAAACAGCCGGCTTGGCGACATTGGCCAACTCAGGGATGTTAGCCGAGGCGGCACTAGCGGGAGACTGAGCCGTCACCGAGGCGGCAGCAGCGCTGGCCGCAGTTAATGCACTAGCGCCGGTAGCCGCAGTGGCGCTGGTGGCAGCCGTGGTGGCGGTGGCGCGGCGGGCAGCAGAGTCAAAAGTGCCAGAAGTGTGTGCGTTCTCAGCGTTGGTGTAGCGGCGGCCAGTAGCTGGCGGGGTGTTAGCCAGCATGGCGGGCACACCATTGTTAGCCAAAGAGCTCGCGGGCACATGTACCGAAGGGGTGGTGCCCAAAACCGGGCCGTTAACCGGCGCGCTGGGAGCTGACTTAGGGGCCTGGCTGGGCGGCATAGCCGGGGCAGAAGCAGCGCTAGGGGCACCGGACTGGGCAGAAGCAGTGCTAGGGGCGGCGTCGGGAGTAGCACCAGAGCGGGCACTGAGCGGGGCTGAACCAGCTGAATCCGGGGTGGGTGCAGAAACCGCAGCTCCAGCGGCCTCAGGTGCAGCCGCAGAAGCAGCCGAAGGTACAGCGGCACTAGAGGCACTGACCGCAGAGTGGGCGCTACCGGCAGAGCGAGCACTAAAAGCAGAGGAGGCACTGCCAACCGAGTAGGCGCTGGGGGCACTCAAAGCCGAGGCCGCGAGGGCCTCAGCGGCAGAACTGGCAGTGTAACCGGCTACCGCAGCGGCGGCGCTGGCGGCGCTAGCAGCTAAAAGTGAAGAAACTGCAGGTTCGTCATCGAAAAGATGCGCATTATTACGCATCGTAGGGCGCAGCTGGGCCTCGCCTTCGTCGTCGTCCCAGATGCTTGCGTTGGGCCGATTAGTACTCACAGCGTCTCCTTGGGCAAAAGCTATAGCGCAAGCAAAGGTATCCCTTATTTTTTGCGTTAACTACCAGGCACGCCGTAAAACCGCGCGAATTGCCTGAATATGTGTCTAAAATAATGTTTTTCCTAAAATATTTAGGTCTGGATTAATGGGTTAAGCAGCTGCTTTATTAGTTTCCATAGCTAACTGCGTAGCCATTTGGGTGCGCCCGGCCTGGCGGGCCCAGTGTGAGCCGCGTGCCAGCGGTGACATAACTGCCGCCAAGAAAATCCACACCACCGGGTCAATCACGACGTATTTACTAGGGTCAGTAAACAGCGGGTGTTTGATGCCCAACCACACTCCCACCCATAGCACCAGGTAGAAAGCCAAAATGGTGCCAGAAGTGGCGGCTGCCCCGGCGGTGGAGGTGCCGGTTAACGCCCCCACACTCAACAGCAATAGAGCCCCGGCTACCAGCGCAAACAGCACCTTGCCGTGGCTGAAAGTGTGGGCGTTGGCGGCGAAAACATCCGCGCCAGCAACCACCCCGGAACTAAAACCGGTAGCTACCAGCGCAAAAACCGTCAGTAAAGGGGTGATTACCAAAGAAAGCATATGGTCAGATTTACGTGAAGGCGGCGGCAGCGGCACCTGGCCGGGCTGCTGGTCCAGCTTGGCCATTTGTTGGGCGTAAACCGCCTCACGTCGCCCAGCACGGCGAGCACGGCGCATGCCCATGGCCCCACCAAATAGCACCATGGCGCAAACAAATGAGGTCAGCCCCAGGGTGAAGTACTTTTGCAGCCACAGCAGTACCAGGGAGCCGCCTAGCAAAAACACCCCGGCAGCCACTGCCCCCAGTGAGGAGTTGCGGGCATAGTAGCGCTCAACCCAGCGGC
>ERZ772961.278-NODE-278-length-22336-cov-3.102509_pt1 | contig 22336 bp, 18 predicted proteins | sample MGYA00580677_ERZ772961 | MGnify/ENA primary metagenome ERZ772961 (study PRJEB29015, sample SAMEA2738088) | human oral metagenome | biome: human oral; feature: human-associated habitat; material: saliva | place: China | collected 2227 ... | reverse complement strand
GATCCGTCGTGAAAGGTGCCGATGCGTGTCCGCATTGACACGTGCCCCGGTCAGCCATTCGACCGTGGACGGGCTCATCTTGGCACAGGTTCCCCGTTTTGACCAGCGATTCACAGCGAACTTCCAGCGTGATCCTCTCTGGCAGTGCCAGCCCAGGACCAGGCCCGTTCGGTGTAGACCTCCCCATCCCCGGCAACGACGGCACACTCCCCCACTGCCGAGAATGCGGCTCCAGTACTGGGATTTCTCCCGCGACATGGCCCACAGGGGCGCCCACGAGCGAATCCGGCCCGGTACTGTGGGGGCCATGACGCAGAACTTCGACGCGCACCCGGGCGAACCGGTCACCCTGAACAAATTGCGCGCAGGCACCCTGGTAGGGGGCTACCGGCTTCTGCGTCGCCTGGGCGCCGGAGGAATGGGTGTGGTCTGGGAGGCCACCGATGAGGGCGGCCGCCACGTGGCCATGAAGATCCTCCACCCCCAGATCGCCGCGGATCCCACGGCCCGGCGTCGTCTGGACCGTGAGGCCAGCGTCCTGGCCCGGGTGAGGGACACCCGGGTGGCCCGCATCCTGGATATCGAGACCGGGGACGGCTCTCTGGGCATCACCTTCGTCATCACCGAGCTCGTCGAGGGCCCCACCCTCCAGCACGAGGTGGAGCACGAGGGCGTCTACGACCTGACCACCGACGCCCGGGACCTCGCCGACCTGGCTCACGGCCTGGTCGACTCGCTGCGCGCGGTCCACTCCGCCGGGGTCATCCACCGCGACCTCAAGCCCTCCAACGTCATGCTCGGCGCGCAGGGGCCGGTTCTCATCGACTTCGGCATCGCCCAGGTGGCCGACGACGTCCGACTCACCCAGACCGGTCAGGTCACGGGCACGCCGGGCTTCATCCCTCCGGAGATGCTCGATGGCGGGGAGCCGACCGCCGAAGTCGACTGGTACGCCTGCGCGGGCGTGCTTCTGTTCACCGTCACCGGACTGGCACCCTTCGGTTCGGGGGCCTGGCAGGTGGTCTTCCGGCGCGTCTACGCGGGCACCCCGGAGCTGGGGAACCTGGAGCAGGAGAATCCGGCGCTGGCGCGCGCCTTCACGGCGGCACTGGCCCCGGAGGTGGAGGATCGCCTGGGCCCGGACGGCCTGTTGGAAGTGCTCGATGAGATCGCCGAGGGCGGCACCGGCCAGGAGGCCGTCGACCGGCTCCTGGGGCCGGAGGAGACTGATGCCGGTCCCGAGGAGTCGGAGACGAGCACCAGCACCTTCGTCCCAGGCTACGGCGTCACACCGGGCTCGGGCTACGGGTCCTCGTCGGGGTATGGCTCGGTTCAGGGGGCCCCTTATGACGCTCGCAGCGCGGCCTCGGCCTCCCCGGCCGCCTACGGCAGCCCCGTCTCCGCACCCTCCGGCGCCGAGGGCGGGTACGGCTACAGCGCCCCGTCGGCATCATCTGCCGCATCGGTTCAGCCCCCGCCGGCCATTCCACCTCGGTCGTGGTACCACAACGGCCCCTCAATGCCGATGGGATCGGCGCAGTCGATGCAGTACGGCGTCGGGGGCCCCGCCCCCGTAGCACCGTCAGGGGCCTATCCTCGCCCCGCGCCGTCCGGGCAGGTGCCGATGTTCCCCTATTCGGGAAGCCAGCCGACAGCTTCTCCAACCGGCTACGCCCAACCTGCTGCCCCCCTGGCGGCGATGCCGACGGCCGGCGCGATGGCGGGTCCTATGGCGACCGGTCCCCAGCCGTCACAGATTCGTCGGTTCAGCGATTCTGCACGAGCAGGTGACCTGCCCGAGTGGGCACGTGAGCCGGAGCGCCACCCGAAGGTGATGATGGCCCTGTGGTTCGCGCTGTCCGCCGCGAGCTTCTCAAGACCGGGGTGGTTGGCGATCATTACGGCGCTTCTGACCGTGGTTGCCGGAACTGTGGGCCGAGCTCAGGATGCTCGACGCTGGAACCGGCTCCAGCGCGGCGCCGCCTCATCGGCCGATACCTCCCGTATGTGGGCGGCGACCCCATGGTATTTATTGCGCTCGATGCTGTCCGTGGGCTTCGCTTTTCTTCTGGCACTAGGAGCCGCCGCCATCATCTTAGTCGTTTTCCAGAAGTCTGGAATAATGGAGGACAGCTCCCCGGTTTTCGGTTCAATGTATTTGCTCACCCGTTTCGTCATCTTCTTCCTGATCGAGGTTTCCACCTACCTCTTCATCCTGTGGATGGCACCATGGGGTGCCGCAACCCGAAGAGGCGGTGCCCACATCATCAACATGATCGTTCCCAGCGATCGCGGCAGAAAACGTATGGTGGTGGGACTGATCGTCGTCGGAGTCGTTCTGCTCCTGATGAGTCTCGCCGGGGCGATGCCGAATCCCAGCATGGCACCATTCGCTGGAAACTAAGAATCCCGCCCAAGTGCATCTGCACCAACTCTACTGACAACAACCACGGCAAGTCCCAGGCGCCGAGCCGGCCACTCACCAGGGACGGACCGTCTCGCCGGGTCAACCTCCGGCACTCCTGGTAGTACCGTGTAGCAGCCACCCGAAGACACCCCACCCCCTCTACTCATCGACCTGGCCGGAGGCATCCGAGCCAGACCGCTCCCCCGTCACCTCGGCAGCCCCTGCCGCCTCAGCCTTCTTCCTAGCCCGCCGCTCACGATCCCGCTGACGACGACACTCCCGCCTCTCGGCCTCCTTGTGATACGCAGCAGCCTTGACCGCCATCCACTCCGGAACCCACTGCGGATCCCGAGGAAACTGATCCAACTCAAACGCAGCATCCCCATCACCCACCGGATCACCACCAATCACCGGCTCACGCATCCAGTCACACTCCTGATGCAACACCCCATCAGAAGCCTCCATCCACAAATGAGACCACAACCACGCACCCCGATGCGGATCCACCTGAGAACCACGAATATCATGCATCGCGAAACTCACCTCACGAGGGAGATGAACAGACTTTCGTTCTCCTCTGCGCGTCAGCCACACCTTCACGCGGCCCGTTAGGTGGATCGCCTGATAGTCAATATCGACCCGGGACCCACCCTCCTCAACCAGCCAGCCACGCAACAATCCCTCAAATTTCAACACAACCGGATTACCCTGGTTTTCCTGAATACCTGACATCAGTTTCTCCCCTATGCGGTACTGGTTGACCTCCTCCAGCATCGCCACCATATTGATCTCCTCCGGCGGCCCGCTTGCTCTCGGCGCGTGACACGAGGACGCCGCTCCCTCACGGCGGCAGAGTTCAGGCCCTGATCTTCATCCAGTCGGGGACCGCCCCGGGGTCTCGAGGGAAGACCTCCACTTGGCGCAGTCCTCCGCCGTGTACGGCGGGTCGAGGACCGGCTCGCGGTCGTAGTCGAAGTCGGAGACGAGCTTGTAGCCCTCGCTGCTCTTCATGGACAGCACCGCCCATATCCAGGTCCCACCGCGTGGGTGCGCCATGATCACCCGCAGGCGGACGGCCTCACGGACCAGCTCAATCTGATTCCGTCCGAATTCTGCCTGAACACCAAACCGGGCACCCGGCCGTCGACGACCGATGCGTCACAATCAGCCACCGGCAGACACCGGACGTGGTTTCCCACATGATCGTCGGGCAGAATGGCACTAGTACAACCATGATTCGTTGACGGTTCAGCCACCTCGTTGTCCGCTCGCACCCGCACCACAAGGAGCACCGCGTGTCCAGTAACCAGCCCCGCCAGACCAAGGCCCAGCGCCGTGAGGCCGCGCGCCTCAAGGCCAAAGAGCTGCGCGAGGCCGAGGCCCGTCGCGCGCACCGCAACAGCATTGCCCGCCGCAGCTTCATCGGGGCTGCGGGCGCGAGCGTGGTCGGAGGGCTCGGCTACCTGGTCTACCTCGGCGTCGACGCCAAGAAGAACCCCAAGAGCTCGAAGTTCCCCGCACCGAGCGAGGGCCTGGCCACCGCGAAGGCGAACCAGGGCGGCATCCCCAAGCAGGTTCTCTCCGACGCCTCCTGGACCTACGGTGAGGGCGCTGCTCTCGACACCGTCGCCGCCTCGGCGCCCGTTCTCGACATCTACTTCGACTACTCCTGCTCGCACTGCGCCCAGTTCGAGGGAGTCCACACCCAGGAGATCAACCAGCTCCTGAGCGACAAGAAGATCACCCTGGCCCTCCACCCCTGCAAGCTCCTCAAGCAGCAGTGGACCAGCGTGGTCATGAACACCATGGGCGTGGTTCTCGACGAGGCCCCGGCTCAGTCGCTGAGCTTCCACGGAGCCGCCTTCGAGATCTTCTCCCAGGTGCTCCAGACCAAGAACCAGAGCATCATGACGGTGAAGAGCCTTGTCGCCGCCGCCACCAAGGTCGGCGTTCCCACCAAGGTGTCTGACAAGTTCCAGTCCGCCGTCGACTCTGACAAGTACAAGAAGTGGGTCGAGCTGGGCGACAAGGCCTTCGCCGACAGGGATCTCCAGGGCACCCCGTCCGTGTTCTTCAAGGGAGAGCAGATCGACCTGGGCAAGCTCCAGTCGCCAACCTCCCTGACCGAGCTCGTCACCGGCTCCACACCGACGGTCCAGCCCAGCCAGCAGTCCACTCAGCAGCCATCCCAGCAGCCGGCTAAGTAACCCCGCAGCGGGTCCGTCCCCTCGGTTTCCCGCAGCGGGGCGGTCTGTGCCAGACTGTCCCACGCACCTGCGGCCGCCTGGCAGGCCGCACGCCGCTTTAGCTCAGTTGGTAGAGCAGCTGTCTTGTAAACAGCAGGTCGTCGGTTCGAGTCCGACAAGCGGCTCCGCTCATTGGCAGCAGCCGTCCGGGGCCCGGCATGCTCCTGTCTCAAAACCACCCCACGGCTCGGTAACGAGCTCACCACCGGGAGGAGACATGTCGGTGACCGCACCGCAGGCGCCGTCGTGCATCCTCCACGACGCCAGCACCTGCCGCTCCTGCCCCTACCTGTCTGTGCCGCTGCCGGACCAGCTGGCCGTCAAGCAGTCGCGCGTCTCCTCCCTACTGGCCGAGCACGTCCCGGCCGACCTGTGGCGGCCTCCGGCCCCAAGCGCCCCGGAGCGCTTCCGCAACAAAGCGAAGATGGCGGTGGCCGGCACCACGGCCCGCCCCACCCTGGGGATCCTCGATGGCGCCGGCCACGGCGTCGACCTGCGCTCCTGCCCGCTGCACGTGCCTGCGATCGAGGCGGCCCTGCCGGTCCTGGCCGACCTCATCACCGACCTGGGCCTGCGCCCCTACGACGTGCCCACCCGCCGCGGAGAGCTCAAGCACGTCCTGGTGACCGCCTCGCCCGACGACGACCTCATGGTGCGCTTCGTCCTGCGCTCCCGGCGGCATCTGGAGCGGCTGCACGCCGCACTGCCGGATCTGCGCCGGTCCCTACCTCAGCTGGCGGTGGTCAGTGTCAACATCCAGGGCATCCACCAGGCGGTCATCGAGGGGCCCGAGGAGATCGTCCTGACCGAGGAGGACCGCCTCCTCATGCGCCTGAGCCTGCCGTCACCGGAGCGCGGAGGCCAGGCCGGCCTGCGCGCCGACGGCGTCGAGCTGCCCCTCTACCTACCCACCCGTTCCTTCTTCCAGACCAACACGGCCGTGGCCGAGGCGCTCTACGCCACCGCTCGATCCTGGGCCGAGGAGTCCGAGCCGGCGCGGGTGTGGGACCTGTTCTGCGGGGTCGGCGGGTTCGCCCTGGCCCTGGCGGCTCCTGGCCGCAGGGTGCTGGGTGTGGAGGTCTCGGCCCCGGCCATCGACGGCGCGCGCGATGCCGCCGCCCTCATGGGGCTGGAGCCGGACCTTGTGCGCTTCGAGGCCGGTGACGCCCGCGTCCTGGACCCGGCCGCCCCTGACGGCAGCGTCCCCGGAGAGGTCGAGGCCGAGCGCCCGGACCTGCTCGTGGTCAATCCGCCCCGGCGCGGGATCGGGGAGCAGCTGGCCACTCGGATCGAGACCTCCGGCGTGGAGCGGGTGCTCTACTCCTCGTGCAATCCCCGCACGCTGGCCACGGACCTGGCGCACCTGTCCTCGATGCGGGTGGTGCGTGCCCACCTGTTCGATATGTTCCCGCACACCGACCACGCCGAGGTGCTCGTCGAGCTGGCCCGCGGCTAGCTCGCGGGGACGAGGCCCGAGGCGGGCCCCGGCCTCCGGCTACTCGAGCTCGCTCAGGGCGGCGCGCACGTCGTCCAGGCAGCGGTTGATGGCCTCGGCCTCGTAGGGGACCTCGAAGTCGCGCACACGCACGGCCAGGTCCGCCAGGTCCCGGGCCTCGGCGAAGCCCTCGCCGGCCAGGGTGCGCGCGGTGGTCACGGAGTCGGCCGGCGCGGCGCCGGCGGCCGTGGCTGCCTCGACCAGCTCGAGGATCGGCCCCTGGATGACGCCAAGATCCTCGGCCACGACGTCCAGCTCGCCGCCCACGAGCTCGCGGCGCGCGTCTAGCAGGGCCACACGCTCAGTCAGGGTGCTGGCGCCGTCGCTCAGTGCCGTGCACAGCTCCTTGAGGCCGCCCACGGCGTCATTGGCATCGACCTCGTCCTGGCCCTCGATGATCTGGAGGGCGAAGATCCCGGCAGCCAGGTTATGCAGGCGGGCCAGGGCGACGCGGAAGCTCACCGAGTCCAGGTCGCCGCTCAGTGCCTCGATCTGGCCGCACAACGGGTGAAGCTGCTCGGAGCACTCCAGGATGAGAGCATCGACCTGCTGGCAGCGCTGGGCGACGTCGTCGGCCCGGGCGCCGGTCCCGAGGACCGCCGTATCCGCACCGATGGCCCGCATGGCCTCGCGCAGGGCGCTCAGACGGGAGGAGAGGGCCTCGATCTCACCGGCCCGCCGGCCCAGGAGGTCGACGAGCCGCTGACCCTCCTGGAGGATGCCGACGAGCCCGGCGGTCTTGGACTCGATCCGGCTCATAGCGTCCAGGATCCGGGCCACGGGTCCCTCGGCCTGCGGGCTGTCAGGGATACCGACGCCGTGAGCCAGAAGCGCCCCGACCTCGGCGACCAGCACCCGGCGGGTGAAGTCGATGGCATCGGCGTACCCCAGGGCCTGCAGCTCGGCCTGGAGAGCGGCCTGTCCGGCGGCGGCCACCTCGCGGCGGGTCGAGCCGGCCGCGGCCGAGGCCTCCTCGACGTCGCGGACCCGGGCGTAGGCGGCCTCGACCTGGTCGCGCAGATCGGTGAGCATCGGCAACGTGCGCACGGAAAGGTAGCCGGAGCCGGAGGGCACGATCGTGGCGAAGACGCGGTAGTGACCGTCGTCGGAGGAGCGGTTGGTGATGTAGGCGCTGGCGGCCCGGCCCTCCTCGATGGCGTCCCAGATGCTGCGGAACAGGCCGGCAGGCATGTCCGCGTGCCGCACGACGTTGTGGGCCCGCCCCACCAGGGCGCCGCGCGGGTAGCCCGACAGACGCATGAAGGTGGAGTTGGCACGGCGGATGCGGCCGTGGGAGTCCGTGGTGGAGAAGAAGAGCTCGTCGGCGGCGAAAACGTGCTCAACGGGAGCGGCGGACTCGACCATGAGTGACCTTCCTTGAGGGCGAGGTGGATGCGGGGCAGGCGCGGGGGCGAGAACGAGGTCGGAGCAACAGCACCTGCGGGGGCGTCGTGGGACCTTGGTCGGAAGCCTACTCTTGGGCCTCCTTCGAGGCGGCTCATCCCGGTGGGACAACGCATCACAGTGATCCGGGCGATTCCTGCCGGTCGAGCGATCGCCGGCGACGGCGCGGCGGGTATCTGCCGGCAGCCGACCGGGGATGGCTCCCCATGCCCGGTCCCCGTCAAGTCACTGACAGGTTCCGGCGGGCTCCTTAGCCTGGCTTCATGACTCCGCCCGAACCCACGCGACTGCCCAGCTCCGACCGCAGTGGCCTGGCCCGCCGCCGGCTGCTGGCGCTGGCCGCCCTGGCTCCCACGGCCGCAGTGATGCTGGGCGCGTGCTCCTCCGCGTCCGGCAAGCAACTGACCTCCAAGGCCACCCGTGAGACGATCAGCCCCTCCGAGGTCGCCTCCGAGGTGGCCAAGGCCGCCACCGCCTGCGACCAGCTCGGCGGAAAGCTCCTGACCCACTACCTCAAGGCGGACTCGACGACGACGGCGATGGCCTCCCCACTCAGCCTCGCCCTTGTCCTGGCGATCCTGGCCGACGGCGCCACGGATGCCACTACCCAGGGCTATGACGCGCTCCTGGGGCTCTCGGGGGAGGACCGCGACCGCGCCTGGTCGGCCATCCAGAGCTCCTTGAACCGCTACGACGGCGAGCTCAAGGGATTCGACCCGGACAAGGTCCCTGACAAGCCGCTCGCCCACCTGGCCAACCACGTCCTCATCGCAGATGAGAAGGACATCAAGGTCAAGCAGACCTACCTCGACACGGTGCTGCGCTGGTTCTCCGCCGAGATCGAGCAGATCGAGGTGGACGCGATGAAGAAGAACCTCGACGCCTGGGCCTCGCGCAACACGGCCGGCCTCATCCCGAACAGCGGCATCACCATCACCAAGGACACCCGCCTGGTGGTGCAGAACGCCTTGCTCTTCGCAGCCTCCTGGGACTCCCCCTTCAAGACCGAAGACACCTCGCAGGAGGACTTCACGCTCGCCGGCGGTAAGACCGTCAAGGCCGACCTCATGCATGACACGCGCTCCATCCCCTACGCCACAGGGAAGGGATGGGCGGCCGTGCGTCTGCACTACGCCGGCGAGGAGGAGAACTCGGACGGCTCCCAGCTCGCCCTCGACGTCGTCCTGCCCGACGCCGGAACCCTGCCGGGGACCATGGATGCCGGAACGTGGGCGGCGGCGTCGAAGTCCCTCGACTCCGCCAAGGCCCGCGAGGTGACGTTGGCCCTACCCAAGCTCGATCTCACCTCCCAACCCAAGGAACTCCTCGACTTCCTGAAGGAGCAGGGGCTCAAGCCCGAGGGCCTGGACCGGATCGCACCCAAGCTCAATCTGGCGCAGGTGGTCCAGCAGGTGCGCCTCATCCTGGACGAGGAGGGCACGGTCGCCGCAGCCCTGAGCGAGGGCGGGGTTGCGGTCATGGCGGCGCCGAAACCGGACAACCCGGTCGAGTTCACGGTGAATCACCCCTACGTGCTGCGGCTGCGGGACCTGACCAGCGACACCGCCCTCGTGGAGGCCGCCGTCATGGACCCCACCGTCAAGACCATCGGCGCCTCGGACTGACCGCGATCAGACGCCTTCAGACGGAATCTTCCGGTTGGTGAGACCGCTTCACCTCCCGGAGCACCCCGGGACGGTAGGCTCCGGGACTGACAGGGAACCGTTGCGGGAGCACCGCTGCGGCCCGCCACCTCTTTTCAACCAGCAGGAGAACTCCTCATGACCGTCGAGCTCGTCACCACCTCCAGCCCGGAGATCGTCGAGGCCATGGAGCGCCTCATCCCGCAGCTCTCCCGCAGCGCCCCGGCACTGACCGCCGAGCAGTGCGAGGCCCTCATCGCTCAGGAGGGGGTCTTCCTCTTCATCTTCCGCCCGGAGGCCGAGGCCGGCCAGAGCGCCCCGATCCTGGGCATGCTCACCCTGGCGACCTTCACGATCCCCACGGGTCTGCGCGCCTGGGTGGAGGACGTCGTCGTCGACGGCGAGGCCCGCGGCCAGGGTGCCGGCCAGGCCCTCGTGGAGGCCGCCGTCGAGTACGCCGGCAAGATGGGGGCGCGCACCGTCGACCTCACCTCGCGCCCCTCGCGCGAGGCCGCCAACCGCCTCTACCGCCGCTCCGGCTTCGAGCTGCGGGAGACCAACGTCTATCGCTACGCCCAGGTCTGAGCGCCGCAGCACGACCCCGCTGAGCACACGCCTCACTTCGACCGAATCTTCATAGACGACACGGCTCCGCGTCATCTATGAAGATTCGGTCGAAGTAGTGGGTGTCCGGGCAGCCTGACGGGAGGAGCGGCAGGAGGGCGACCCCGCTGTCTTCGGAACCTTCAGGCCATGAGGGCATCAATGAAGGCGGCCACGCTCGGGGTGGTGCGCCCGCCGGCGGCCGCAACGACGTCGTCCGGGGCGCCGGCGATGGCACAGGGGACGTCGGCGCACTCGAACATCGAGATGTCGTTCCAGGAGTCGCCCACGGCGGCCACCTCGCTCATCTCCTGGCCCCGCTCGGCGAGGAGCGCGGCGAGCCGGCCCAGCCCCGTCCCCTTGGACTCACCCGCGGCCGTGACGTCGACGAAGGCGGTCGAGCGGGTGCAGCTGACGCCGTCGACCACATCCTCCAGGCCTCGGGCCAGCGCCTCGGCGACGCGGGGATCGGGGACGTGCAGCGGCATCGAGGTGACTCCCAGGCCAGCGACCTGGGACAGGGGCGCCGCAGTGAAGCGGTCGGCGGGCGTGCGCTGGTCGGTGGACAGGCCGATCGGATCGTCCAGCACGTAGTCGCGCTCGAGGGTCGAGGCGAAGACGGACACCTGCGCCCGGCTGACGACGCCGACCGCCCGGGTCACGGCCCGCACCTGGTCGGCGCTGAGCGTGCGAGTGCAGTGCACCCGACCAGCGGCGTCGATGACGGTCGTGCCCGTGGCGCACACGGCGTAGTCGTAGTCCAGGCCGATGCTCGTCGAGGCCCGGGCCACCTCGACCGCGTGCTGCACCAGCCGTACCGAGCGCCCGGTAGCCAGGACCAGGAGGTTGCCGGCTTCGCGCCAGCGCACCAGGGCCTCGGCGTCGGCCTGTCCGACGGCATGGTGGAAGACGAGGGTGCCGTCAAGATCCGTGGCGAGCAGGCGCATGCCGGCGAGCATAGCTCGCGCTCCCCGAACCCACCCCGCACATCAACACTTCGACGAAATCTTCACAGACGACACGACTCCGCGTCATTTGTGAAGATTTTGTCGATGTGCTGGGTCTAAGCCGTCGGCCGTCCCATGAGGGAGTCGATGAGGTCGGCCAGACTGGAGACCGTGCCGTCGCACTGCTCGACGACCTCCGGCGGTGACCAGGGCAGGGCGTAGGAGTGGTCGGCGGCCTGATGCATGGAGATGTCGTTCCAGGAGTCCCCGATGGACCAGGTTTCAATGGGCTCGACCGGTGGCTCGGCCACCCCTGAGGCGGAGGAGTCATCGCCTAAGTCACTGGCAGGGTCCTGAGCGGGCGACTCGCTGAGGCTCGCCACCAGCTGTCTGAGCCCCTCACCCTTGGAGGCGGAGGCGGGAACGACGTCGATGAAGTCCTGGTTGCGGAAGCCCACCGCCTGTCCCTCCCAGCGCCGACGCAGGTAGGTCTCGGTACGCGAGGCCATCTCGGAGTCGGTGAAGCGCATCGGCACACCGATGACCTCGCGCCCGTCCAGGTCACGCCGGGTGGCCGGCCGGAAGAGGGTGAGCAGCTCGGAGCCGGAGCCGATCGTGTCGTAGACGAGCAGGTCCTCGTCCAGCCCAGTGGTGAAGACGGTGACGCCCGGCGCCCCTTCGACGAAGTCGAGGATGTCCTCGACGACGCCGGCCGGCAGCGCCGTGGAGCACTGCACCCGGATGTCCTCATCCACGATGGCGGCCCCCGTGTAGAGGATGGCGTTGTCGAACTCCAGGCCCATGGGCACCACGACGTGCTCCAGCGCCGAGACCGACCTGCCGGTGTTGATGACCAGGAGGTTGCCGGCAGCCCGCCATCTGGCCATGGCCTCGCGGTCGCGCAGCGGGATCGACCCGTTGAAGACGATGGTGCCGTCCAGGTCCGTGGAGATGAGCCTGCGTGGCATGGGAGTCCTTTCCGTTCAGGTGCTGACGGTTTCCAGCGGCCTCGGAGCCGCCGGGAGCCGCCTAGGAGGCATCAGCAGGCTTATTCTCCTCATCCTTGGCAGCCGCGTCAGCACACTGGTCGGGCTCCTGGCCGGCGGACTCCCGACGGGCCTTCTTCTCCGCCTTGCGGGCCTTCTTGGCCTGCTTCTTGTCCTCGCGCTCCTGGCGCTCGCGGGCCCATTGCACGTAGCCCTGAAGGAGGCTGCGGGAATCGGGAGTGAGGATCTTGTTGTCCTCCAGCAGGCCCTCAGCGCGCAGGGTCATGAACTGCAGGTACTCGGGGTTGCGGGTGAGCCCGTACTGTCTCTTGGCCTCTTCGAGGTCGGAGACGTCGCGGCGCACCTGGCGCTCGATCAGGGCCCGTCCGCCCATGAGGAAGATCGCCACGATAAGGGCCAGGATCGAGCCGATGCCCCGGGTGAAGGGGTAGAGGATGCAGGCGATGACCATGAGCCAGGTGACGTACTTGCCCATGGAGTGGGTGTAGCCACGCCAGCGCCCGTCATCCCCGGTGGCCCAGGTGCGGATCTTGGCGGGCCCGTCGGGGTCTCCGCCGCTGAACCAGTCGCGCACCCGGGTGCCGATCGACTTCTTGCCCTCGACCTTGCCGTTCTCACTCATGCGTGGTCGCCTTCCAGGATCGTGTCGATGAGCTCGGCCATGGAGCCCGCGGTCGTCTCGCACACGGCCGTGACCTCCGGCGGGGACCAGGGAAGGGCGACGGCGTGGTCGGCGACAGCGTGCATGTCCAGGTCGTTCCAGGAGTCGCCGATGGTCCACACCTCGACCTCCCGCCCTGACAGGGGCCCGTCCAGGAGGGCCCGCAGCCCGGAGCCCTTGGTGGCGCCGGCGGGCACGAAGTCCAGGAAGTCCTGGTTACGGTGGCAGTCCAGGACGCCCTCCCAACGCTGGGTGATCTCCTCCTGAAGGCGGTGGCGCAGGGTGTCGTCAGTGACGCGCAGGGGCACGCCGATGAAGCGGTGGGTGCCCATCTCCTCCAGGGTCATCGACTCGAAAACCGCCAGGATCGAGGAGATCTCGTCGTTGTTGTCAGCCAGGATGTAGTCGGTCTCGATGGTGGTGGCGTAGGTGGTCACCCCCGGCAGGTCGACGGTGCGGGTCGCCACGTCCCGGGCGACGCCGTCGGGCAGGTAGCGGGCGGAGAGGACCTGGTAGTCGCCGTCGATGAGGACCGCCCCGGTGAAGACGATGCCGTAGTCGAAGACGACGCCCAGGGGCTCAAGGACGTCGCGGGTGGCGAATGAGGACTTGCCGGTGTCCACGGCTAGGAGATTGCCGGCGGCCCGCCAGCGGGCCATGGCCTCGCGGTCGGCCGGGGAGACGGAGCGGTCGAAGACGATGGTGGCGTCCAGGTCAGTGACGAGAAGTCGGGTCACGCTGGTTCCTTGCTGCAGGGGGACGTGGAGGGCGGGGCCGAGAGGAGCGGGAGACGACGTCGGACAGGACGGATGATGTGCTGGTGGAATCCGGCAGGGCCTCGCGCATTGTACCGAGTGCGCGGAGCGGGGAAGCCCCTATCCGGGTCTTCCCCGCTCCGTGGCGAGTGGCGTGAGACGGGCTGTCAGGCTCCCGGCACTCCCAGGACGTGGGCCCAACGCCCCAGGATGCCGATGACGAACATGCCCAGGATGATCCACAGGGCGTTGACCTTCTTGTTAAGCAGCCACATGCACAGGAAGGTGAGCCCCAGCGCCGCCAGGCCGGGCAGCAACTGGTTGAGGACGTCCTGAAGAGTCGTCGTTGTAACGATATGAGTCTCTCGGTTCTCGACCTTGGAGACCACCAGCGGGAAATAGATCTTGGTCCACTGCGACACCAGCGCGCCCATGACGAACAGACCCATGATGGCAGCCATCTGGGTGATCTTCTTGAGCTGGCCGCCGCCGACCTCGGTGACCAGGGTGGTCCCCCGCTCGTAACCGACCTTCAGGCCGTACCAGCGAGTGAGAACGCGCAGGACGTTGATGCCGACGAAGAACAGCAGCGGACCCAAGAAGGAACCGTTGAGAGCCAACGACGCGCCCAAGGCCGCCAGGACGGGGCGGGCGGTGCCCCAGAAGATGGGGTCGCCGATACCGGCAACCGGCCCCATGAGGCCGATCTTGACGTTGGTGATGGCATCCTCACCAATGTCCTCGCCCTTGGACTTCTGCTCCTCCATGGCGGCGGTGACGCCGAAGATGACGGAGGAGGCCCAGGGGTGGGTGTTGTAGAACTCCAGGTGCCGCTTGAGGGCGGCGGCCTCGGCGGCCTTGTCGCCGCGGTAGACCTTCCGGATGGCCGGCATAAGCGTGTAGCAGAAGCCCATGGCCTGCATGCGCTCGAAGTTGAAGGAGCCGAGCAGGAAGGTGGAGCGCCAGTACATCCGCATGAGATCGCGGTTGTCGAGCATCTTCTCCGACGTCGCCGGAGCGGTTTCAGTAGTCATCAGAATCGTCCTTCTTCCAGCTCAGTCGAGCTCGTCGTCGAGGTCGTCGTCCAGGTCGCTGTTGGAGCCACCACCGGCTGCGGGCGAGGCAGCGGCGGGCAGACGTACGGAGTCGTGGAACTCGGGGTTGAGCTGGACGTAGATGACAGCCAGGCAGGCCCCCAGGATGCCCAGGGCCACCAGCGACACGGCGGTCGGCGTGGAGCTGACGATCCAGTCGGCCATGCCGTTGACCCCCTTATCCAACTGGTCCTCAACCTTCCCGCTGTGGGAAGTGACGGTGGTGCCGAAGGTGGCGAAGACGAAGCCCAGGAAGAAGAAGGGCATGAGCTTGCGCGCCTTCATCATGTTGATGACCATGGCGTAACCGACGACGACGATGAAGCCGCCGGCGATGTTGAGCCCATCGGTGATGACCTTGGGAATAGCCTCCAGGGTATCCTTCACGGTCTCACCATCGGCCAGAATGGCAACGGCAGCCGTCGGAACGGCCACCCGAAGCCCCTGAAGACCCAGGGCGGTGAAGTGCATGATGGCGATGCCCCGATAGTTGGCCTGCTCAGCGAAGCGGTCCGCTTGATGGGCGAAGAAGATGGCGATCGTTCGCACGAAGATCGTCAGTCCTTGCCCCGCCGCAGCCACCAATACAGCCACAGTCACGGCCTGGTTAATAGCATTGCCCTGGGCGATTCCCTGGTTGACAAACACCACGGCGACAACCGTGGAGACCGTGGACGCCAGAGCGGCGTCGGGCGCCATGGCGGCACCGACGTTCATCCAGGCCAGGGCGATGAGCTCGAGGGTTCCACCGGCAACGATTCCGACGGTGGGGTTGCCCAGGGCAATACCGGTCAGGGTGCAGGCGACGAGCGGGCGGTGGAACTGCCGCTCGTCCAGGACGCTGGCCATGCCCGCGACGAATGCCACGAGCGTGACCAGAATGATCTGGATCAGGTTGATGTCTTGCACGGTTCGTCTCTCTCACGTGAGGGTTGACAGGACACCCCTCCTGCTCCCGCCACCGAGAGGCGCGGGATGGGAAGTGTCAGAGGGATACTCGGGGAGGGGACGCAGGCGCGTCAGAGAGCGCGGCCCCTCAGAGCAGGCCCTTGTCCTTGAGAGCCCCCATGAGGTCGGAGCTCGCGGTGGAAGGCACCTGCTGGATGTACTGCTTGATACCGCGAGAGTCGATCTCCTTGAAGGCCTCGACATCCTCGGGACCGGCGTAGACGGCCTGGGACACCTGGCTGGTGCCCTGCTTGAAGGTCATGCCGCCGACGTTGACCTCCTTGACCTCCACGCCCAGGTCGAGCAGGCGCACGATGTCGGCCGGGGTCTCGACGACGATGACGGCCTTGAGGGTCTCGTACTTGGGGTTCTTGTAGACGCGGGCGGCCTTCTCCACGCCCAGCACGTGGACCTTCACCTTGCCGCCGCCGGTCTGCAGCATGAGGGTCTTACGCAGCTCGTCGTTGGCGGCGCCGTCGGAGACGGCCAGGATGGCCTCGGCTCCCAGGGACCCGGCCCAGTTGTTGGCGACCTGTCCGTGAACCAGGCGGGAATCGATACGCAGGAGCTTGACGTCCATCAGAGCTCGTCTCCTTCATCATCGGAAGTGGCGGTGGGTGCAGGGGTGAAGACCTCGGAGAGGACCTTGACGCCGTCGGTGGCGGACGTCCGGGCGGCCTCTACAAGCTCGGCGAGCCCGGCGCCGGCAAGGCGACGGGACAGGACCTCGATGACCATGGGCAGGTTGACGCCGGTGACGACGTCGGCGTCGTCGCGTCCTGCGGCGAAACGGGCCGCAGCGTTGTAAGGGCTGCCGCCGAAGAGGTCGACGAGGATGAGGTGCTCCTGACTGGAGGAGGCCTCGACCGCGGCGGCGTACTTCGCCAGGAGGTCGTCAGGCCCCTCGGAGGGGTCGAAGGTGACGGCGACGACGTCATCACTGGGACCGACGATCATCGCGGAGGAGGCGACGAGGCCTTCAGCCAGGTGTCCGTGAGCGGCTATGACCAGGGAAGCCATGGGCGGGAACCTTTTCCATCCAGGCTGCCGCCAAGGATTGGTGAGGCCTGGGCAACAGCGACGTGTGTGTCATGGTGACGATAAAGACGAATCACGTGATCGCCACCACTCAGACGCCCACCACTTTCACACAAAAGCAAACAAAACCAACACAGGTAACACGCGTTACCGCAACTCGAGGGTGACTTTTAGGCGTAAATACGCGTTTTAAACTCATCAATCCCGAACAGAGAATGCGAAATCCGGTTGATTATGTTTTACGTCACACCACAGGACAATGGTCCCACTTCTCAGCAGCGGCGTCACGCACGCGGCACGTTGCGCTCGAGCTCGTCCAACCAGGCCGTCGCTGCGCCGTCGGAGGGCATGCGCCAGTCCCCGCGGGGGGACAGCGAGCCGCCGGCGACCACCTTGGGGCCGTTGGGCAGGGTGGAGCGCTTGAACTGGTTGGAGAAGAATCGCCGGTGGAACAGCTCGAGCCAGCGCCGGATCTCGGGGAGGTCGTAAGCGACCTTCTCCGTCGGCGGCAGCCCCTCAGGCCAGTCGCCGCTGCCCGCGTCCGACCAGGCCTTGTGAGCCAGGAAGGCGATGCGGCTGGGGCGCGAGCCGCGACGCAGCACGTGCCACAGGGTGAAGTCCTGCAGGGCGTAGGGGCCGATCTTGGCCTGGGTGGACTGGATGGCGCCGCCGGCCTCGGCCGGGACCAGCTCGGGGCTGATCTCGGTGTCCAGGATGGACAGCAGCGTGCGCCCGACGGCGTCGTCGAACAGCTTCTCGGCGACCACCCAGCGGATGAGGTGCTGAATAAGGGTCTTGGGGATACCGGCGTTGACGCCGTAGTGGGCCATCTGGTCGCCCACCCCGAAGGTGCACCAGCCCAGGGCGAGCTCGGAGAGATCCCCGGTGCCCAGGACGATACCGCCGCGGTGGTTGGCGATGCGGAAGAGGAAGTCGGTGCGCAGGCCCGCCTGGACGTTCTCGAAGGTGACGTCGTAGAGGTCGCGCTCATCCGCGCCGTCGGGGAGGCCCCCGGTGCGGGCGTACTCGCCGTAGGGGTGGCCCATCTCGGTGAGCATCTGGGTGGCGGTGGCCCGGATGTCGAGCTCCTCGAAGGTGCAGCCCAGGCCGACGGCGAGGTCCTCGGCGTTGCGGCGCGTGCCGGCGCTCGTGGCGAAGCCGGGCATGGTGATGGCGTGGATGTCCGAGCGCGGCCGTCCCAGACGGTCCATGGCGCGGGCGGCGACGATGAGGGCGTGGGTGGAGTCCAGACCACCGCTGACGCCGATGACGATCCGGGGCAGCCCGATGGCCCGCAGCCGCTGAACGAGGGCGGCCACCTGGATGTTGTAGGCCTCGTAGCAGTCCTGGGCGAGCCGGGCCGGGTCGTCGGGCACGAAGGGGAAGCGGTCCACGCGGCGGCGCAGGCCGATGTCCGTGCGCGGGGCCGCCAGGTCGGCAGCGCAGATCCCGATCCGCCGGAAGGCCGCCGGGTCGGTGAAGGTGGCGGCCGCGACCGGGGAGCCTGCCACCGGGGCGCTCAGGGTGCGGGCGTTGTCGGCGAAGGTCCCCTGGCGCAGGCGCTCGGCGCGCAGGCCCTCGATGTCGACGTCGACAACCGTGGCGCGCGGCCCGTCGGGGAAGCGCTCGGTGGAGCCGAGCAGCTCGCCGTTCTCATAGACGAGGGTCTGACCGTCCCAGGCCAGGTCCGTGGAGGACTCGCCCTGCCCGGCGGCGGCATAGACGTAGGCGGCCAGCCCCCGGGCCGACGAGGAGCGGGCCAGCAGCTCACGATCCTCGGCCCGCCCCACGGTGATGGGCGAGCCGGAGATGTTGACCAGGACCGTCGCCCCGGCCAGTGCCGCCAGAGACGACGGGGGGACGGGCACCCACATGTCCTCGCAGACCTCGACGTGGAAGGTCAGGCCGGGGACGTCGTCGACCTCGAACAGGAGGTTCGCCCCGAAGGGGACCCGGGCGACCGGCTCGGTACCGCCGGCGCCGTCGGTGCTGTCAGCACCGCCGCGCACGCCGGGCAGCTCGATGCTCTCCACCCCGGCGGGCAGGGCGTCGCCGGGCGCGAAGTGCCGCTTCTCGTAGAACTCCCGGTAGGTGGGCAGATAGGACTTGGGGGCGACACCGCGCACCCTTCCGCCCTGAATGACCAGGGCGCAGTTGTAGAGACGGTCCCCCAGCCGCAGGGGCGCGCCGACGACGAGGGTGGTCAGGAGGTCTGCGCTGGCGGCACGCAGGGTCTCGATGGCGGTGAGCACGTCGGACAGGAGGACATCGGACAGGAGGAGGTCGTCGATGGCGTAGCCGGTCAGGCACAGCTCGGGGAAGGCGGCCAGGCAGACGCCGCCGTCGGCCAGGGCGCGGGCCTGCTCGATGATGGCGGCGGCGTTGGCAGCCGGGGCGACCGGCACCACGGGCAGGGTGACGGCGGCGACACGGGCGAAGCCCTGGTCGTAGGCGGAGAGGAACTCGATGGCGGGCGCAGGATCAGTCACGGCGTCGGTCACGGCGACAGGCACAGTCTCGGTCACGGGGTTGATCCTTCCATCGACGGCGAGTTCCTGCGAGACCACCGCCCTCATTTCGCGGCCGGGGACATAAGACGCGCAGGAGTGCACCCCATCGCGGGCGGGGACGTTCGACGCGTACGGGAACAGAAATTCTGTCCCTGTACACGTGCGATGGCACTCGCCCGGCAGCACGCTGCGCCCACCACGTCACCCGTGGAACCGGGGGCGGCGAGGTGGGCGCAGTCCGTCACTCACGCGTGCGCCCGAGGTACCGCCTGGAACCGATGGCGGCAGGGACGGGCACGCGTCAGGAGAAAGCGAGTGACGGAGAGACGGCAGGAGAGAAGCAGTGAGGAGAGCGAAGAGACAGCCATCACCTTTCTTTCTATGGGGCCGAAGACTTCGACGTCCCCGGCCGGTGTCGGTGGTCGTGAGTCTGGTACGGGTCGTGTTATCGCGGCGCTAAAGACCGCAGCGGACCGGGCCGACCAGCTCGAACGCACCCGGGTGAGCCGAGACCGGTCAGTACTGAGCGGGGGCGGGCTCCTCGCGCATGAGGCACCATGCCACGATGTAGACCAGGCACATGGGGCCGGGCAGGAGACAGGCCAGGAACGCCCCGACACGCACCGCAGTCACCGGCATGTCCCAGGCCTCGGCCAGACCGCCGCAGACACCACCGAGAATGCGGTGCTCGCGGGAGCGGCGCGGTAAAGAGCTGCGGAAGCCGGAGAACTCGCCGGAGCGCCCGGTGGAGGAGCCGGCATCGCCCTCGGATCGGGTGGACTGACTGAACTGACCGGGGTACTGCTGCTGTGTCATGTCCACAAGTCTGGCCGAGAGGGCTCGTTACCCACCATCGGGGAGCCCCCTGAGAAATCCCGGATGTTTCTCGGAACCCACCCCTGAGCGCTTGATCGATACCGGCGGGCCGCGTAATTTGTCCTTGTCGCTAACGCGCGTTAGCGACCGTCGGGGAGGCGGTGCAGCAGCTCCCCTGACCGCGCACCGAACTGGCCGGCGCCGCTCTGGCGCCCGCCCTCGTGCTGTTCTCATCCACCCGAGCCCGTTTCCCGGAGGACTTGCCATGAGTCGGATCACCCGCCCGCTCAGTGCCCTGGCCGCTTTCTGCCTGCTCGCAGCCAGCTCTACGCTGGTCTCCATGCCCGCAGCCGCCACCGGCCAGGTCCGCCCGGACGCCCGACTGGCTCCTTCCGCCCCGCTGGCTCCAGCGGCCCCGAACGCCAACCAGGCCGGCGAGCAGTGGCGCCCACAGGCCCACTACACCCCGCAGAAGAACTGGATGAACGACCCCAACGGGCTCGTCTACTACGACGGCGAGTACCACATGTTCTACCAGTACAACCCCGAGGGCTCAGACTGGGGCAACATGTCCTGGGGTCACGCGGTCTCCAAGGACCTGGTCCACTGGGAGGAGCTGGGCGTGGCGATCCCGCACACCTCTCAGTACGGGGTGTTCTCCGGCTCGGCGGTCATCGACACCAAGAACACCTCCGGCCTGGGCAGCCCGGACAACCCGGCCATGGTCGCGGTGTGGACGCGGGCCGACGTCGGCGGCAACCAGTCCCAGTCACTGGCCTACTCCACGGACAAGGGCCGCACCTGGAACCTGTACAACAACGGAGACCCGGTCCTGGACATCGGCTCCAACGAGTTCCGCGACCCGAAGGTCTTCTGGGACCAGACCTCCGGGCGCTGGACCATGGTGGTCTCCCACGCCACCGAGCACCGCATCTCCTTCTACTCCTCCCCCGACCTCATCCACTGGACCGAGCAGTCCAGCTTCGGCGGGGAGGGAATCACCTCGGCGGTGTGGGAGTGCCCGGACTTCTTCCCGCTGCCGGTCGACGGCAACTCCAAGGAGGTCAAGTGGGTCCTCGTGGTCACGGTGGCCGACTCCGCCCAGTACTTCGTGGGCAGCTGGGACGGCTCCACCTTCACCCCCGACGAGATCCCCCACTACACCGGCGAGGAGGGCACGACCCTGGCCGACTTCGAGAACGGCTACGCCGGCTGGAAGGCCGACGGCGCCGCCTTCGGCTCGGGCCCGGCCACCGGGGACCTGCCCGGGCACCAGGGCAAGGCCTATGTGGACTCCTTCGGCAGAGGCGACGCCGATACCGGCACGCTGACCTCGGATGAGTTCACGGTCTCCTCGTCCTATATCAACCTGCGCACCGCCGGCGGCAAGCACCCCTACAACCCCGAGGCCACCGGCGACAACGGCGGCGGCAAGCTCCTGGCCGGCTTCGACGGCTCCTGGGACGGCTGGACCGTGGCGGGCACCGCCTTCGGGACCACGCCCCCTCAGGGCGCCACCCCCGGCCAGCAACCGCTGGTCAACCACTCCAGCACCGGGCTGATCAACACCTACTTCGATGTCAGCAACGGGCAGGGCTCGGATGCCACCACCGGCACCGCGACCTCGCCGACCTTCACCATCGACTCCACCTACCTCAACCTCCTCATGGGCGGCGGCAACAACCCGCGCCCCGAGGGCGGCGCTGACGGAGGCTCCGGGGCGACCGTCGTCGAGCTCGTCGTCGACGGCAAGGTGGTGCGCACGGCCACCGGCCGCAACCTGGAGGAGCTCAACTGGCAGAGCTGGGACGTCAGCGATCTCAAGGGCAAGTCCGCCCAGATCGTCGTCACCGACACGGCCACCGGAGGCTGGGGACACGTTCTCCTGGACGAGGTCCGCGCCTCCGACACGAAGGCCTCCCCCTTTGCGGACAACACCTCGGTCAACCTCGTCGTCGACGGCAAGGTCGTCGCCTCAGCCACCGGTAACAACTCCGGGACCCTGGACTGGACGAGCATGGACGTCTCAGCCTACAAGGGTCGCAAGGCCCGGCTCGTCATTGAGGACCACAACGGCAATGCCGAGGACTGGGGCCACCTCATGGTCGACCAGATCGTCCAGTCGGACACGAAGGCCTTCTCCGGGGCCGACGTCGTCCCCCGCCTGGACTACGGCAAGGACTACTACGCGGCCGTCACCTGGAACAACGCCCCCGACGGCAAGCGCTACCAGGTGGGTTGGATGAGCAACTGGGCCTACGTGCGCGATCTGCCCACCACCACCTGGCGCACCGCCATGTCCACAGTGCGTGAGATGGGACTGACCCGGGTAGACGGCAAGCTGCGTCTGACCGCCCAGCCGGTGACGGCCCTGGAGTCCCTGCGCACCAGCCAGGAACTCACCCGGAAGGACACCGACATTCCGGCTGGCGACACCTCCCTCGGCCAGGCCGCCCAAGGCACCTCTCTGGACATCAGCGTTGACCTGAGCCCGGGCACATCCTCCTTTGCCGGCCTCAAGGTCCTCGACAACGGCGAGCAGTACACGCTCATCGGCTACGACTCCCAGGCCAAGCAGCTCGTCGTGGACCGCACCCACTCCGGGGTCACCGACTTCTCCCCGAAGTTCCCGGACCGCGCCACCGCCCCGCTGTCACCGGACAACAAGGGCCAGGTCCACCTGCGCATCGTCGTCGACGCCCACTCCGTGGAGGTCTTCGCCGCCGACGGAACCTCTGTCATCACCGAGACCGTCTACCCCA
>ERZ772961.274-NODE-274-length-22463-cov-105.663201_pt1 | contig 22463 bp, 24 predicted proteins | sample MGYA00580677_ERZ772961 | MGnify/ENA primary metagenome ERZ772961 (study PRJEB29015, sample SAMEA2738088) | human oral metagenome | biome: human oral; feature: human-associated habitat; material: saliva | place: China | collected 2227 ... | reverse complement strand
CCCGCCCCCCCCCGCACCCCCTTCGCCCCCACCGGCCCCTCCCGCCGTGCCTTCTGGAGTGTGGCCATCCGTTTTCCCAACGTCGACCCCTACCCCCACCCCTACACGTACCCCACGCTTACCCCCACGCCCACCGGCCCCATTCACACCAACGGCCACACCCTGCAGCGCCCCAACGCCGCCCCGTGGCACCCTTACCCCGGGCTGTGCCTGCCGAGTGCGATGCCCCGGCATGTGCTGGCACCCACGTTGGTGGTGCTGGGGTGGAGTGGCGAGCAGCATCGCTGGAGGGGCATGCCCAAGCTGACCGCAGCCCTGCGCCAGGCAGCCGCGCAGTACCCCGCATACCTCCAGGACTTCCAAAAGTGTGGCCATCTGGACCCTGCCACCCTTCCGCCCCCTGCCGGCCAGCCGCCAGCCGCCAACATGCCCCCTCCTGCCCCCTTCACCCTGCCCGACAGCCTGTGCCTGCCGCCGCTTTCCCCCCAGCTGCCTCTGGCCGTCGAGATTGAAAAGACGACATTGGAGCCGTTGCTGGGGGCGGGGATACATGAGGTGGCGCGTGTGAAGGCGGAGCAGTGGGGCGGGTTGCCGCCGCTGGTGGTGCACAACCCGCTGAATGAGAATGTGAGGTTTAACATGCGGCGTGCGGAGTGGGAGGTAATACGCAACACGGGCCGGCCGCCGAAGGTGCGGACGCACCTCCTGGCGTTCTGTGAGCAGACGCCGCCGTGTGTCTTCCACGTCCCTTTCGCCGCCGTGCAGCGTGTGTGCAGTGGGAAGTACCTCGGGGGCCTCCCGGGGGACATCACCCGGATGGCCGACTATGTCTACAACGTGACTTGGGAACTGAGCAAGTGAAAACTACCAAAACCACCCCCGCCCCCACAAGTGTGGTTATCAACCCTCATGAGGCCCCCCACTGGAACTCCGAATCCGAAACCGACTGGCCTGCTGGCGGGGTGTGGGCGGTGGTGTGGGCGGTGCCGCTGGGGCAGGCGGTGAGGGTGGGGCCGATGCAGGTGCTGAGGTGGGGGAGCCTGCGGATTGTCCGTTTCGGCAACGCGACGGGCAGGGACAATTACTGGGCGGCGCTGAATGAGTGGAACAAAGACGCTCTTTCCACTAATGAAACCCTCTACGCCAGCATGAAGCGGAAGGGTGAGATGGGCTGGGCAATGAACCGGGGGGCGTTGGTGCCGGTGTACCGCATGGTGTGCATAAAGCGGGCGCAGCTGCCGGCGTTTGTGCCGTGGAGGCGGAGGGCACCGGTGGTGCCGGAGCGGACGCGGTACTTGGAGATGGACACGTATGTGGTGGATGAGTTGAAGGGCATGTGGATTGAGGTCACGTTCCCGTTGAACGCCACGTATGAGAACTCCCGCACGCTGGGCGGCCCCATGCCGGTGGGCAAGTGGGCGCACCTGTGGGCCTACGCCACCAGTGTGGCCATCAATCGCTTCGAGGTGGAGCAGACGCGGCTGCCGACGCGGGGGTTTGAGCCTCACTCCCTGCCGTGCCGGCAGTGGGTTGCGCCGTATGGGACGCTGAGGCGCGTGGCGGAGAATACCGTCGACCAAGTTGAGCCTCACCCCCTTCAGCCTCCGAAATGCCCGGAGCTGTGGGGGGCGGCGTGTGAGGCGCTGGGGTGGCCCCCGGAGCCCAAGGCGTACCCCCACCTGCGCGGCCTGTGGCAGGGCCAGGAGCAACGAAGAATCATCGTGGCGGATGGCAGATGGGGGGCCATCCCTGCCAACCCCTATCTCGTGCCGTAAACCCCCAGCCAACCCCACACACAACCCGGCCACCCCGTGTGGCCCCCACCAACACAAACTGTGGTCATCCTATGAAGAACTTCCCTGAAATCCCCATGCAGACCCGCGGAATGCTGCCGTATGACGATAACCATCTGCGGGAACTCAGCCTCCTGGCGTGCGCATTCCTTCCTTGAAGGGCGCGGCGGCGTGATGTACGAAAAGAGTGAGCACTGGGAAAAGGAGCTGCAGGCCGGCTTCGTCGTGGTCGCCGTGGACCAGCCGGAAATGGACTGAGATTGGTTCGAGCGCTATGAGAGCCTGCACCTGTACCCCGGCATGTGGATATACGGACAGAAGGGGATGCCGCCGTGGCTGCTGATGCAGCAGGCGGTAGGGCACATTACCCGCTACCGGGCACCTAATTCCACCAAGACGCTGTGGGACAAGCTGGTGGCGGCGCGGCCGCCCCGCACATGGACGCTGGACTGGAAGAAGTTCGTCAGCGTCCAGACCGGCCGGGAGTGGGAACGCCGCATCTTCGGCCGCCGCTACCTGCTGTGCGGGCAGCCGTACTGGAGCGCGGCGACGGTGCACATGGCGGGCACCGAGCTGGAGCTGCGATACATGGAACAGCTGGCAGGGCCAGGGCAGACGCAAGTGACACAGCTGACCGTAGAACACGGCCTCATCAGCATCTCCCACCCTTGGTACTGGCCGCAGGCGGTGCTGCAGCGCATGTACCACGAGCATATCAAGGGCTTTTACGACATTGAGGTGTAGCCTTATAATGCTACAAAACTGTAGCAATGGAGGTAAGAATGAACAGTTACATCAACCCACTGGCGTTCCGTGATCGGTATGCGCAGGACTATTACAAGGTGGACAGCGTGCAGGAGCTGCTGAACAGGTGGCCGGGGTGGGCGGTGCATGCTGAGAAGGAAATCCTGGACATCAAGGGCAGCTTGGAACCGGAGGTGCGGAAGTATATCCAGGTGCAGGATGTGCTGGAGCGGCTGGCGGGCAGTGGGCGGCTTGCGGTGCCGAACCTGCAGGAGGTGAGTGTGCGGGAGGATGCGCTCGCGGTGTTTGACAGCATCGTGCCGCCGGCGTGGGCGGTAACGCTGGAGGTGCCCTATGTGGTGCTGTGCGGTCCGGAGCTCAAGAACCCGGACCTGCAGGCGGCGCGCAAGATACCGACAGGGTGGTATGGGATGACCACGGGTACTCTCGTAGTGGCGGTGCCGGAGCTGGACATGTGGGCTACTGCGCTGCTGGAGTGTGTCAAGAGGGGGTGGATGGACGCCCAGGGGCTGGTGCACCTGTGGGGGCAGCCGCATGAGACCCTGCCCGAGATGGCGTTCAAGCCCATTCTTATCTTCACTGGCCGCAACGCAAACCTTCAAAAGCTCGAGCGCATGGTGGGCAAGGACGAGATGGACCGCCCCGTCCGCCTGTGTGGCCATCGCTGGGCGCTGTGCTCGCAGCTCACGATGGGGCAGACGCTGTGGGTGCTGGGCCGGCTGTGGGCGGAGGGGCTGATGGGCCGTGCGGTGGTGCCGCAGCAGCTGCTGAAGATGTGTGAGATGCTGAACCTGAAACAATACGAACCGAGGTGGTTTGAATGAAGATCTACGATCTGTGGTTTGACTATGAGCAGGACAAGAGCAACGCTGGGCAGCTGCTGGAGCTGCTAAAAACCGACCCGGCGACCTTTAAGGCAGAGTTCGAGCTCTGCGACCAAGATGCCGAAGGGGGCGAGACCTCTCTGCAGTGGCTGCAGCGGGAGCTGCGCATGAAGCCCGAGGAACAGCACGATGTGATGTACAAATTCGTGCACTCCTGGAAAACCGCGATGCAGAAGCGGGGGCGCGAGACGGGGGCGGTGCCGCCCGGCGGTTATTGCGTCCATCCGTTCATCGTGGAAGTGGACATGGATGAGACGTCCGCCGAGGAGCTGTTCGCGCTGCCCGTGTTTGCCGCACAGCAGCGGTGGTGCCTGATTGTGGAAGTGGACAGCACGGGCGAGGGGGTGGGCAGTGGGATTTACCAGCACGTGGAAGATGGGTTGGGGGCGCTGCCGAACAACATGGGGGCGGTGCATTGGATAAGCCACGGGGTGTGGGTGTACTACGCCCAGGGCTACCAGTTTAGCCGTGCGGAGGTGTACGACTACATGGCGCGGCACAAGCTGCTGAATAGGATGCCGTGGCCGAAGGTGGTGCACGTGGTGAACCCGGACCTGCGCATGACGGACGAGAACCCGCTGCTGGAGTGGGCGGACTGGACGGAAAAGCCCTACGCGCACAGCCGGGGTGTGAAGTGTTGCCGGGTGGCCGCCATGGATGCGGATGTTGTGCCGGCGGTGGCAAAGAGGTGCCACGATGGGTACTTTACGGCCGGCACGAGGGGCAGGGCGGCGGTGGTGGAGGTGCCTGTGGGGTGGCCGGATGAGGCGTACATGTATGCGCTGGCGGAGGCCGTGCGGCGGTGGCCCAGCACCTACAATTTCCTGTCTTTCATGGTTCAGGAGAGTGAAGAATGAACTTGCCGGGTTACATGCAGGAGCTGCTGGACGGGATGACGCAGAAATGCGCCTACCATGGGCACGTGACGGCGGCGGCCTGGAACGTGGTGTCCCGCGTCCTGGAAGACACGCCGGAAGAGGGGTGGAGGGGCAGGATGGGCGAGGCGCTGGGCTGGGAGGTGCCTAAATGGGTACCCCGGGAGCTGGAGGTGGTGCTGGAAGCGTACGAAGAAGCATGCGACTCTGGTGACGCGCCGGACGCCAAGTATTACGAGCTGTACGATAACCACAGGCAGTGGGTGCACCTGCTGCCAGGGCAGCGCCCCGCCGGCTTCTTCCTGCGCAAGTTCCCCAGCTGGCACGTGGTTATCCAAGAACGCGACACCCCGGGCAATTTGGGCCCCGTGGTGCACCTGGAAGGCGGGGATGAAAAAGAGGTGGTGCAGGAGCTGTGCCTGCAGGGGCTGCAGCCGCTGCTGGACCCCAAGAAGTGGATCTATGTCTGGCCGGACGTGCTGGCCAGTGAGAAGGAAGTGGAAGCGTGGTGGACGGTGGCCAGGCTGAAGAACGTGGCGCTGGTGGTGGCCTGCACCAAGAACGTGGAGCAGCTGATGCGCAACACCATGCCCAAGGCGGTGAACATCTGTTTCGGGCAGGACTATAACTGGGAGTGCACCTTCGTGTGGACGCCGCCGGATTGGTCTCCCAGCGTGGGTGCCGGCTTTTGCTTGGCCATGGCCCCCAGGGCCGTGGATGACGACTTCCTGACAATCGAGGAAAAATTCATGGAGGGCATGGAACGTGCTGCAGATTGACGTATTCGCCATCGACAAGTTCATTAACCTGTGCAGGGCAAACAGCGTGGCCTACTGCGTGTTCCCCCGGGGCGTGCCGGAGCTCAAGCAGGACTGCGGCAACGCCATGAGCACCGGGAAGCCGTGGGTGGCGCTGGTGACGGGGGCGAGGCTGCGGGAGGTGCAGCTGGAGCTGCACAAGTTCAAGTACCCCTTCGTCATCTTGGGCTACTCCCCCAGTGTGGTCATCATGGGGTCCATTTCTGCCAGCAACATCTTCCCCATGACCGTTGCGGAGGATGACGATGGGGCTTTCGTGAAATTCAACCAACGGTGGCAAAGTATGCAAGAGAGCCTCGAGATGCAGTACGTGGAGTACTGGCTCGAGAAGAGCAAAACGGTCACGGAAGCCTGCCGCAACATGCGGTACAGCCGCAGCACCTTGTATCGCAAGATCGAGAACTGGTGGTGCACGGAAGGCGAAGGGGCGGCGGCTTGGCTGGCAAAACGGATGAAATGACATGGCAAAGAGTGTTGAAAAGGGCAAAGAGAGCGAACGGGAAATCTGCCGCCTGTTCAACGGCATCGTGTGGGACGTGAGGGGCGGGGATACGTCCCAGAATTGGTTCCTGCGCAACGTGCACCAGGCCGCCCACGGCGGCGCGGACATCCTCAACCCCTGCGGCTGGAGCATTGAGGTTAAGAACCACAAGAGCGCGAGCGTGGGGGCGTGGTGGCTGCAGTGTGTGGAGCAGGCCACGCGGACGGGGGAGCGGCCGGTGCTGGTGTGGAAGCATACGTTTAAGACCCCGTGGATGGCCCGCCTGTACGTGTTCCCCGCTCGTACCGCCGCAGCGGCCGCCGTGGGGCCGGGCACGCTGGCGGTGGCAGACATGACGTTGGATGCCTTCTGCCGTATCCTTCGGTTTGACGTGGAACAGATGTATGAAAAACAGAAAGCGGGCCTCGACCTTGGACCCTACGTGGTACAGAACAAGGTGTATGCACGGACGGCAGCGCCCGTCCAAGCTGGTGCGGGCCGTGGCGCTGCTGGCGTTGATGCTGATCTTGTGGTGGGTGACTGGAAATGAATGAGTTCACCTTCGCGGACTTGTTCTGCGGCGGCGGGCTGGCCACCATGGGGCTCGTGGAGGCCGGCGGCCGCCCCGTGTGGGCGGTGGAAGCGGACCGCGTGATTGCCAACGTGTATGATGCGGTGCAGGGGCCAGGCGTTAAGGTGCTGGATGACAGGCTGCACGCGGGGTGGCTGCCACCGGAGGGGACGCCGGAGGTGGATGTGCTGTGGGCCAGCCCGCCCTGCACGGAATTCAGCGTCGGCAATAGCAAGCTCACGGCGCTCAGTGACGTGGCGGACCTCTATGAAGCGGCCGCCATCATTGCGTCCCGGCTGCGCCCCCGTGTGGTCATCATCGAAAACGTCTGGCAGGTGGGCCGCTACCCCGTGGTGCAGCGGGCTATGAATGTGCTCAAGGACACTTACCCGCACGTGGCCACGTTCCGCCTCTGCGCCACGTACTTTGGCACCTACGCGCAGCGTGACCGCATGTTCCTGGTGGCCCATTGCCGCAGTGATTTGCCGATGGCCACACAGCTGCCCAAGCATGCGCCGGAGGTGCCAGGGCGGGGGTGGGCCGGGGCAGTTCGGGACCCCTCGTGGCTGCACGGCAAGCGGCTGGGGGATTTCCGCAAGAAGAACATGCCGGAAGTCTTGGCCGCGCTGCGCAGGGATGTGGACAGCGGCAAGGTGGTGGATGGGCAGGTGATGGCGCTGGAGTATTTCGGTACCACCCGCCGGCTGAAGTCCGATAAGGAAAACTTGGCGGCGCTGCACTGCAAGAGCGGCATTAGTTGGGTGCGTGTGAACGCCAAGGATGTGGAGGCCAGCCCCACGGGGGTGATACAGCCGGCACAGGCGGCGTGGCTGATGGGCTGCCCGAATTGGTTTGAAGTGTTCATGACGGACATGGGTGTAACCAAGACGCTACAGCACCGCATTATCGGCAACGGCGTCAATTGTCGCGTGGCCCGACAGCTCGGCATTGCCGCTCGCAACACTCTGGCCCACGCCCGCTAAATCGTTAGCTCCTGGCGTATACTTTGTTGAAAACGGAGGTACGCCACCATGCAGCTTTCTTGGGGTGCAAGAGTATCACCAGAGTTCTGCCATGAGGTGCTGGAAGTGTCGCGTCGGCTGGGGGTGCAGCCGAATTACCTCATGGCAGTTATGGCCTTTGAAACAGCGGAAACCTTCCGCGCAGATATCCGCAACGCTGCGGGCAGCGGTGCGGTAGGCCTCATCCAATTCATGCCAGGCACGGCCAAGCTTCTTGGCACCAGTGTGTCTGAGCTCATGGAAATGACGCCGGTGCAGCAGCTGAAGTACGTCGAGGCGTACTTTGAGCCCTACCGGGGGCGGCTGCGCACGCTGATGGACGTGTACATGGCGGTGCTGTACCCCGCTGCCATTGGCAAGGGCGGCGCTTTCGTGCTGTTCAAAGCCCCCTACATTGCGTACCGGCAGAACGCGGGGCTGGACTGGGACAAGGATGACCACATAACCGTCGCGGAGGCAACGGAGGGGCCGTCACGGAAGCTGGTAAAGGGGCTCGCACCGGGCAACGTTCGCACCTTCATATAATCCGGCGCATGCTAGACCAAGATCCGTGGAAAATCTGGTGGGTAAAGAGCGGCGTCATGGTGGTTTTTGCCATCCTGGGCGGCTTTCTTGGCCACGTCATGCGCGTACTGGATAGCCGGCACCGCGTGGTCTGGTCACGAGCTCTGTTTGAGGCCTTCGCGGCGGGCTTTGTGGGCGTGCTGGTGCTGCTGCTGTGCAACGCGATGGGGCTGAGCGACCAGTGGACGGGCGTGGTGGTGGGTGTAAGCGGGTGGCTGGGGGCCAACGCCAGCATAGGGATGTTAAGCGGTATAGTGCTGCGTAGGCTAGGAGTGGCGCAGAACTACGGGGATGAGGGAATTGCATATGGTCCGACTCGTTACGTGGGTGCTAACCAGAAAGCGGCTGCTGATGGAGTACCTGCTCCTGGCGATGTTCTTGATGGCGGGGGGCCTGTGCGTGGGAATGTGGGCGGCGAAGAAGGGCCTGATCGCTGACCTGGAAGGCACGCGCCTGTACCTGCACACCGTGAGCGAGAAGCTGGAAATGGCGCACCAAGAGATAGCGGTGCAGCACCAGCAGCTGGAGCAGATGAAAAAGACGGGTGCCGCCAACAGTGTGGCCATCCACAACATGGTAACTCAGTGGGAACGTGTCAACCGTGAAAACGACGCCATGCGCTCAAGGCTCCAAGACCTGGAACGCAAAGACCCGTCCGTGGCTAATTGGCTGGATGTGCCTATTCCCGATGCTCTTGGGGGCCTGCTCAACAGCGCCAACGCTGCCACCCAAGGAACGGGTCGTGGTGCGGGTGGTAAAGTTGAAACCGGACGGGCTGCTGGAACCGTGCCCGGAGGTGCAGTACGGCAAGATAACCACAAATAGGGAGCTCCTGGCGGCGTATTTGGCGGAGCGGGAAGCGCTTGGCCTGTGCCGTGCGCGAGTGCATTCGCTTATACTGTGGTATCAAGAAGTGGAAAACGGTCATGGGAACGCAAACGGCTTTTGATATCAGCGAAATGAAGCAGGGGTACCTGACCCCTGATGAACGGCTGCTGAGGGATGAGTTCGTTAAGGAGTACCTCAAGGACTTCGATCCCTACAAGGCTGCCCTCCGCATGGGGTTCCAGAGGGTGTTTGCAGAGGACCAGGGGCAGGAGCTGATTAACGACCCCTACGTCCAGGCGCAGCTGCCCAAGATTCGTCCTGAGCCCAAGGATCAGTTCGAGTCCGACCGTCAGCTGGTCATGGACACGCTGCGCAGGGCGGCGCAGAATGGGCCCTTCAACACTCAGGTTCAAGCCGCTACAATGCTCAGTAGGATTTTGGGCATCGACAAGTTCAATGACAGCACAACGGCAAGCCAAGAGCTCGCGCAAGCGTTCCGAGACTTCAGCGAGAACCTCGCAAGAGATAGCAAGTATTGACCAGGAAGCGCATGAGCTGCTGCGGCGCAGTTTGAAGGGCAAGAACAGCATCCCGTGGACGGTGAAACAGGTGCTGGAAGGAAACGACACGCCAGGGCAGCGCAAGCGCATGAAGAAGATTGAGCGTGCTGTGCCTGCACGTGTGGTTAACAACCTGCACGATGACTGAACATGGCAAGCGGCAACCCCATGCTAGACCGGCAGATGGGCCGGTGGTACCCGCTGAAGGAGCACCCGGTGCAGCTGGCGCTCATGAAGGCGGTGCAGAATGGCGTGAGGTTCCCGCTGGTGCCTGCAGGCCGCCGCAGTGGGAAAACGGAACGCGCCAAGCGCTTCCTAGCTCAAGAGGCCATGGCCAATGGTGGCGGCATGTACTTTGCCGCCGCCCCTACCTACGCGCAGGCGAAGCGCATTTGGTGGGACGACATGAAGGCGCTCACGCTGAGCGTGCTGCACCCGAAACAGCCCAGCGAAGGGGAGCTGAAGATCTACCTGCCTAACGGCAGCGTGATACAGATCCTGGGCCTGGACACGCCGCAGCGCATTGAGGGTGTGAACTGGACCGGCGGGGTGATTGACGAAATTGCCGACGTGAAGAGTGCCAGCATGGAAGCGAACATCATGCCGGCGCTGAACACGGTGGACCCGCGACGGCCACACTACCGGGCGTGGTGCTGGTTCACGGGCGTGCCGGAAGGCCTCAACCATTACTACGACATGTGCGAGTACGCGCAGACGAGTAATGACCCGGACTGGAAAGTGTTCCACTGGAAGAGCGCGGAAATCCTGCCCCCGGACGTCATTGAGGCGGCCAAGCGCACCATGAGTGCGAAGCAGTACCGCCAGGAATACGAGGCCAGCTTTGAGACGGCCAGCGGCAGGATTTACGAGGATTACGGCCCGCAGAACCATTGCAACGAGACCATCAAGGAATGGGAAGAGCTGCACTGGATGCATGACCAGAACTTCACGCCGCTCAGTAGCGCCGTGGCCGTGCTGCGCATGGGGGTACCGTTCCTGCTCGATGAGGTGGTGCTGGAAAACGCGGTGAGCCGGCAGAGTGCCCTGGAGTTCGTTGAGAAGTTCCGTGACCACAAGAACAAGATGGTCTACATCTACGGGGACCCGGCGGGGCGGGCCGGGGAGAAGCACGGGCACAAATCGGACTACACCGAGATTGAAACCGTGCTGCGGGAGGCCGGCTGGAAGTTTGAGCGCAGGGTACGGCCCAAGCATCCGGCCATCAAGGATAGGCAGAACGCGGTACGGGCCAAGGTGCTAAGCGCGGACGGCCGGCGCTCGCTGTTCGTTAACCCGCAGACGGCCACATGGTGTCACAAGGCCCTCGCCACGGTGCAATTCAAAGAGGGCTCCACGTTCCAGGAAGACGATACGAACAAGTATCAGCACATCAGCACGGCAATCGGGTATTTTGTGGACTGGCATTGGCCCATGGGTCGCATTCAAACGCGCAGCGGCGCAGCAACGGGGTTCTACTAATCATGGCTGGAGTTCAGAACGTTCACCCTCTGTACACCCTCAACATGGAGGACTGGGAGCTGCTGCGGGACAGCTACCGTGGCCAGCGCGCCATCAAGAATGCTGGTTCAAAGTACCTGCCACCCACCAAAGGGATGCGCATCGACGGCCTTGGGCCGGGGCAATGCGGGGCGGATGCCTACAATGCGTATCTCCTGCGTGCGGTCTACCACGAGTTCGTCAAGGAAGCCGTGGAGACGTTCATTGGCATGATGTGGAAGAAGCCGCCCACCATTAACCTACCCAAGGGGATGGAAGGGATGCGGGAGCATGCCACGCCGAATGGGGAAGGGCTGATGATGCTGCTGCGGCGCATCAACGAGGAACAGCTGGTGAGCGGCCGGGTGGGGCTGCTGCTGGACCTGCCCAGTGTGGTTAACGGCGAGCCGGTGCCGTACCTGGCGATGTACACCGCGGAGAGCATCCGGAACTGGGACGACCGGGAGTTCAACGAAGGTGAACAGACCCTGAACCTCGTGGTCCTGGACGAGAGCGGCATGGTGCGGCAGGACGATTTCAGCTGGAAGCGGGCACAGAAGTTCCGCGTGCTGCAGCTGGGGGACCTGCTGGCCAACGAAACGAAGGGCACCTACCGCCAGGGCGTGTTCACGGAGGACACGTCCCTGGAGTACACCCCGGACACCATGATTACGCCGGCCATACGCGGGGTGCCGCTGCGGCAGATCCCCTTTGTGTTTATCAACTCCAAGGATAACTCTGCGACGCCCGACCGGCCGCCGCTGCTGGGGCTGGCCAACCTTGCGCTCACCGTCTACCGCAGTGAGGCGGATTACCGCCAGAACCTGTTCATGCAGGGCCAGGACACGCTGGTGATTGTGGGTGAGGTGCACCGCAACGTAGGGGAAGGGGAAGAGCCGCTGCGCACGGGTGCAGGTAGCGTGCTGCAGGTGGAGCAGGGCGGGGAAGCACGGTACATCGGCGTCAATAGCCAAGGGCTGCCGGAGCAGCGCCAGGCGCTGGAAGCGGATTTGGTGCGTGCGCAGAGCATGAGCGGCAGGCTGCAGAGTGGCACCGTGAACTACGAAAGCGGCCTTGCCCTGCAGGTGCGCATTGCGGGGCAGACTGTGACGCTGAACCAGATTGCCACAAGCGCGGCGCAGGGGCTGGAGAAGCTGCTGCGGATTGCTGCGGAGTGGCTGGGGTACAACCCGGCAGAGGTGGAAGTCAAGCCGAACCTCGAGTTCGCGGACTACGAACTGTCCGGTAAGGACTTGGTGGAGTACATGAATGCCAAGGCCATGGGCGCGCCCATCAGCATGCTCAGCATCCACAACATGATGGCCCAGCGCGGCATGACGGACATGACCTACGAGCAGGAGCTGGACCAGATTACCAAGGAAGGGGCCGACGGCGAGGTTATCCCGCTTACCCAAGGTACGCGCCTGGATACGAAGCTGAAGGACGCCAGCCCGAGCGACGCCTGATTAGGGGGGCCACGCGGTGAAGACCAAGAGCACGAACCACAAGCTCTACGATGAAATGATAGCGAAGCAGGCCCAGCTGCACCGTGTGGCTATCAATGAGGCCGGTCGCTACGTCGCGGAGTTCAAGGTTAAGGACCAGGAGTTCACCTACACCATCCACGACATGTGGCGCGAGGGCCAGTCGGTTGACCACAGGGCCAAGAAGTCCATCTTCGCCAAGCTGAACGCCATACGGCAGGCCGTGTGGCGCAAGATCGTGAAATGGTTCCGCAAGTTCATGGGCCACCTGGCGAAGGCGGAACGGCTGGACTTCCGTAACATGGTGCTCACCAACGCCCCCAAGGAAGTGAAGGTGTTCCTGACGGGTGCCACCAGCGTGGACGCCATCCTGCGGATGCCGGTGGTGGGGTACAACGTGGAGAAATGGCTGCTGCAGCTGGCTGAAAGCGACGCTATCCGCCTGCGCGCTGCTACTTTCTCGGCATCGTCTGCACGGCAGCTGCAGGAAACCACGGTGGGCACCAAGATCCTCAACTACAGCAACGGCACCAACGCGGTGGCCTACCGCAACATCCGCACCGTGGTTACGACGGCCACAGAGGGCGTGACGTCAAACGTGCAGTACGCCATCACGGCCGAGAACCCGGGCGTGTTCACCAAGGAAGTCTACACGGCGGTGCTGGACACGCGCACGAGCGCGCTGTGCCGCACCCTGCACGGTCGCGTGTACCCGATAGGGGAAGGGCCGGTGCCGCCGATGCACCCGAACTGCCGCAGCAAGCGGGTACCGCTGTTTGAGGGCCAGGGGGTGCCGCCTGTGGAAACGTTCCAGGAATGGTTCGAGCGCCAGGATGAGGACACACAGCGCAAGGTTCTGGGCAAGAACAGATACGAGCTGTGGCGGGCCGGCAAGTTGACGTTGGACAAGTTTGTTGATAGTGATGGCGAACAGTACACTTTGAAAGAGCTGTACGCGAAATACCCCGAAGCGTTTGAGGATTGACGAATGAAACTGAAAGCCCGGCTGGACAGCCTGGAAGGCATCGACGAGAAGTTCCACGAGCTGTACCACGAGGTGAACGGCCAGTACGTGCTGGAAGCCATCGAAGGGCTGCGCCAGCAGGAAGACGTGGACCGGCTGCAGGAAGCGCTGCGCAAAGAGCGCAACGACCATAAGAAGCTGCGCGAGCAGTACCGGCCGCTGGGCGACCGCAGCGTGGAAGAGGTGGTCCAGGAACTGGAACGCATCGATGAGTACCGTCTGGCTGCCGAAGGCAAGGTGGACGACAAGAAGCTGAACGATCTGGTGGAAAGCCGCATCAAGAGCCGCGTGGCCCCGCTGGAGCGTGAGAAGCAGAGCCTGACCGCCAAGCTGCACGAGCTGGAAGGTGTGGTTACTCAATTCCAAGCCGAGAAGCTGCGCCGGCGCATTGCGGACGAGGTGCAGGCGGCCATTCGCAAATCACCGGGCTTCACGCAGACGGCCATGGAAGATGCCCTGATGTATGCCGAGCGTGTGTTCCAGGTGGACGAAACCGACCGGGTTGTCACCAAGGAAGGCTGTGGCGTTACCCCCGGCGTGGACCCTGCAGTGTGGCTAACCGACATGCAGCCCAAGCGGCCGCACTGGTGGGGCACCACCACGGGTGGCGGGGCAACGGGTGGGCGAGCTGTAAGTGTGGCTAACAACCCGTGGTCCAAGGAAAGCTGGAACCTGACCGAGCAGGGTCGCATCTATCGCGAAAACCCCACACGGGCACAGCAGCTGGCCAAGGCCGCAGGGAAGGACATCCTGTAACGCTTGCCTATGGCGGAAACTCCTGGTGTATACTAAGCGCAAGGTCCATCACATGGGTGACTTGGGCGCTTTGGCAAACCCCCATTACACCAGGAGTCACCCATGGCAAAGGGCGTCGTTCGACTTTCGGACGTCATTGTTCCGGAAATCTTCAACCCTTATGTTCAGCTGCAGACCACCGAGCTGAGCACGCTGATTCAAGCTGGCGTCATCACCCTGGATGCGCGGCTGAATTCCAACCTCGCCGGTGAAGGCCTCACCTTCAACGTGCCGTTCTTCAAAGACCTGGATCAGGACGAGGAAAACATTTCCAACGATGATCCGGCCGTCAAGAGCACCCCGAACAAGATCGGTACCGGCCAAGAAGTCCAGATCCGCCTCAGCCGGAACAACAGCTGGTCGAGCATGGACCTGACCGCTGACCTGCTGGCCCACGACCCGATGACCAACATCGGCAATCGCCTCGCCACCTACTGGTCGCTGCGCCTGCAGCGCGCCTTCCTGTCGGTGGCACAGGGCGTGTTTGCACACAGCGAGACCACCCCTGCTGGCGGCAGCACCCACACGGCCAAAGACCTGACCCACGACATCAAGGGCACCACCTTCGTGGAAGGCACCACCACCTTCGGTGGCAAGGCATTCATTGACACGCTGCTGACGATGGGTGACCACATGGGTGATCTGTCGATCATTTGTGTGCACAGTCTGGTCTACGGCCAGATGCGCAAGAACAACATGATCGACTTCATCCCGGTCAGCATCAACGGTGCGGCGCAGAGCGTGCCCACGTTCCAAGGGCTGCAGGTGGTGGTCAATGACAACATCCCTGTCAAGTCGGACGGCACGGTGGAGAGCTGGCTGTTTGCCCGTGGCGCGTTCGCCCTGGGCACCGGCTCGGCCAAGACCCCGACCGAAACGTGGCGCGACCCGGCGGCCGGTAACGGCAGCGGCCAAGAGGTGCTGTTCAACCGCGTGGAATGGGCGCTGCACCCCGTCGGCTATGCCTACATCGGCACCGCCGCTGCGGGTGGCCCGAATAACGCCACCCTGGCCGCCGCTGCCAGCTGGAAACGTGTGTTCCCCGAGCGCAAGATGATCAAGATGGCTCGCCTGATTACCCGCGAATTCAAGTAATCAGCAGGGCGGCAGCTATGGCACCGCCCCACTAACTGTGGTTATCCACAGGTGGGGCGGTGCTTTCGTATTTAAGGGGATAACATGTCTGAGTTCAGCGAGATTATTGAGCGGTACCAGAATTGCCGTGAAGTGAACTACGGCAGGGACAAGAACACTGCGGAGGTGGACCCTGCGCAGCTGCAGCGGGCAGTGGAAAATGCGCTGCAGGGCAACATTGACAGCAAGATTGCCACCAGCGTAAAGACGGAGCTGGGCAAGCCGTGGGAGCAGGACGCAGACGCTGCCGGCCACCAGGTTAAGCGGCTGGGCGCGCCGACACAGGATGACCACGCGGCAACGCGCAAGTATGCGGACGACAAGTCCGCGGACGCGCTGTCGCAAGCCAAAACGCACGCGCAGGACAAGAGCGACGCCGCGCTGCGAGAGGCGAAGCAGTACACAGACCAGCGCATCAGTGGCCTGCCGCAGGGTGGCGGCGGTGGCAGTGGTGGGCCGGCCCCGGACCTGACGCCCTATATGAAGAAGGACGGCAGCACCGCCTTTACGGGCAACGTGAGCGCCGACGGCCACCGTATTACGGACTTGGCCGAGGCGTCCGCTGCTGGCGACGCCACCAGCAAGACGTATGTGGACGGCAAGGTGGCCGCCGCCGTGCAGGAGGCCAAGCAATACACGGACGGCAAACAGCCGGCAGCCCCGGACCTTTCCGCGTACCTCAAGCATGACGGCAGCGTTGGCCTCAGTGACAACCTGGACGCCAAGGACCACAAGGTCCTGAATCTGGCCGCCCCGGCTGTGGGCAGCGATGCAGCGAACAAGCTGTACGTGGACACCAAGGCCGCGGACGCGCTGCAGCAGGCCAAGACGTACACGGACGGGAAGGCGCTGGGCGGTGGTGGCCAGGCACCGGACCTGTCCGCGTACATGAAGCGCGACGGTACCACCACGTTCACCGCAGACGCCGATCTGGATGGCCACAGGGTTAAGAAGGTGGGCAGCGCGGTGGACAACCTGGACGCCGCGAACAAGAAGTACGTGGACGACAAGGCTGACGACGCGCTCACGCAAGCCAAGCGGTACACGGACGGCAAGGTGCAGGCGGGTGGCGGTGGCACGCCGCAGCCGGTGGCGGCCAATACGGTGGTACCGGCCAGCACGGGCGTAGTTTCGCCGCTGCTGGGCAAGCCGCTGGCGCTGCACACCGCGCCGGAAAACCCCGTGGTACAAGTGCCCACCCCGCCCACGTTTACGCCAGGTGTGACCATCGCCGCCCCCTACTACGGCACCCCCATCGTGCGCGTCACCAAGAACAAGGAAGAAATCGCCGCCGGCCGCAAGGCCATCCGCAGCGACTATTCCCGCCGTCAAGCGTTCAACGCCGACGGCACGCGCATGATTATGAACCGCAAAGACGGCTTCTGGTGCCTCTTTGACGGTGACACCCTGCAGCAGGTGGGGGATGTGCTGCCGGGGTTTGCCGGCGACTGCGAACCCATTTGGCACCCCACCGACCCGAACATCATCTGGTACCTGCCGATGAATGGCGTGGGGATGAAGCTGTTCGAGATGGACATCCGCACCCGCACGTCCAAGACCACGGAGCTCGGCCCGCGCCTGAAGGCCATCTGGCCGGAAGCGGAAATCTGCTGGACCAAGAGCGAAGGTGCCCCCTCCATTGACGGCCGGTACTGGTGCTGGCAGGTGGAGCGGTCCAATTTCACCATGCTGGGCATTGTGGTGTATGACCGGGTGGAAGACAAGATTATCGGCAACCTGAGCTTCGACGCCGATGACAAGCCCGACCACACCAGCATGTCGCCGTCGGGCGAGTATGCTACGGTGTCTTGGGCGTATAAGGACCACCTGGGCACGCGGGCCTACACGCGGGACCTGAAGACCCGGCACCCGGCCGCCACCACGGACGTCCCGTACATCATTATGCACATCAAGTCGGAGCACAGCGACCTCGCGCTACTGCCGAACGGTGATGACGCATATGTGTTCGGCGACTACACGCCGGGGCAGGGCAAGCTGGCCATGGTCAACATGCGCACCGGCAAGCGCACGGACCTGCTGGATATGTACGGTGGGGGCACGGCCACCGCCTACCACATCTCCACCCGCTGCTACAAGACGCCGGGCTTCGCGGTCATCAGCACGTACAGCGAGTACAAGGGCGACCCCGAGAGCGGCAACCTGCGCAACAAAGCGGATATGCAATGGTTCCACCGCAAGGTCTTTGCCATGTCGCTGGAAGAAACTCCGCGGTTCTGGCCGCTGGCCTTTGCGGACAGTGACCGTCTTAAGGAGTGGGGCGAGGCGGGGTACTGGGCAGAGCCGCAGGCCACGGTGAACCAGAACCTGACGCGCATCCTGTTCAACTCCAGCATGAACAGCACCGACGTCAACGACATCGAGTGCTACATGCTGGCGCTGCCCGCCGGTACGTTCCCCGCCGCGGACATGGTGGGGGCGGACAAGGCCTACGTGGATGAGCGCACGGCGGCGGCCGTGGCGCAGGCCAAGAAGTACACCGACAGCAAGGCTGTGGGCGGGGGCGGCGGTGGTGGTGCGGCAGCGGCCACCCCCGTGGTGTGTAGCTCGCAGTTCTACAACGTGTACCGCGTGCCGAACGATGGGGGCAACGGGGCCAGCCTGGACGGGAATGCAACGCACGTGAACAGCGAGGCCAGCCACCAGGTAACGTTCAAGGCCAACGCCACGGTCAGCACTCCGGTGGCGGGGTGGTACCGCGTGGAGCTGCAGCTGATGAACGGCAACGACATGACGTCCGGCTACTGGCTGAATAACAACATCACGAAGTTCCCCGCCGTGGTGGGCATTAGCACCGTGGCGCAGACGCGCATGAGTGGCGCTAAGAACTACGTGGCGTTCTTCGCCAAGATGGAAGCGAACACGGACTACCGCATCTGCCTCAGCAGCTATGGGCACCAGACGGGTACCGAGGGGTACTTCAACGGTGCCAACGCAACCCTGACCCTCAGCTTGGTGTACCCGGCATGAAGACCATCACCCCGGCTCCCAGCGGCACCCCCAGTGTGGCTATCCTAAGAGAAGCGGCGTCCACGGATGACCACATTCATCTAGGCCGGGGTGAATGGTTGATCAACGATCAGGTGAACTTGGCCGGTGCTAGGGCGCAGCACATTACCGCCGACCCGGAGGCGGTGGTGCGCGTGGTGTTGGACGGCAAGCGTGCGGGGGTGCTGCTGCGGGACAAGGATACGCCCACGCGGATAGCGTTGCCCAAGGTGGTGGCAGAGGGGCACTTCGGGGGCCAGGAAGCCATCATCTACAGCTATGGCGTGGGCCGCCTGCACATCCACGACACCAACATCAGCGGCGTCACCAAGGGGGCATGCATCAGCATCCGTGCCACCAAGACCGCCGGGGTGCAGGACGTGCTGGTGGAGAACTGCAAGCTGTACAGCCGCGCTTCCCAGCTGGGCGACCGCGAACAGGACGACCTCAAGACCTTCGGGGTGTCCCTGAACGCCGAAATTGACACGGGCGAGCCGCATGTGGTGCCGATGCAATACTGGAAGACGCGGCACGAGGCAGCCGGCCCTTACCACGCTATCACCAGTGTGGTTATCCGCAACAATGACATCGACGGCGGCTACTACGCCATCGGCTGCAGCGGCGTGCAGGGCAGCGTGTTTGACGGGAACCGCATGCGGAACAACATGCGGGGCATCAGCCTGCAGGATGGTTCCTCCTACAACGTTGTGACGTACAACGAAGTGGAGGACAACATTTCCAGCGGTATCCACTTGGCTTACGGTGCCAACGGCAACGCCATCCGCCGCAACAGCATTACCAGCGCCCGGGTGCAGGGCGAGGGCCAGCTCCAGGCATACGTGGGGTGCAGCGATAACCGCTTTGAGGGGAACACGGTAACGGCCACCAGCGAGCACGGCGCGAAGTATTTCGCGTACTGCGCGGTGCAGAGCAATGGCAATGTGTGGGAGGACAACCTCTTTAGCGGCAACGCCGCCAGGGCGTACTTCGGCATCGAGAGCGACTGGAACCGTACCCTGCCCCAGGATTACCACAGGGGGTACAACACGGTGGAGGGCACGGACTTCATGGCCGGCGGGGATATGCACCGCATCAGCCTCATTCGCAATTGTGTGTTGCCCGCCACGGGCTCCCGTGGGAGCATCTTTCTTCTTTCGGCAGTCAATGGATACCGTCTGGCGACCGTCGCACTGGTGCAGAACGATTTCCTGTACAATGTCCCTAAGCTCCGCAAGATAGAAACCGTGGCGGGCACCCTGACGGGAGTGATTGAGTATGGAAATGGCTGAAGCCATTAAACAGGCGCTGCTGCAAGCGGACCCCGATGACGTTTCCGTGTGGAATACGGACGGGCAGGTGAAGCTGGAATACGTCCAGAGCTTCGTGGGAAGCGCCGGCCGCGTGACGCGAGCCGATGTGGACAGTGTTGCACCGGGTTTCACACGCGCTGCGGCCAAAGCGTACAGGGACAGCCGCACGGCGGAAGCGCAAGAGCGCAGGGAACAGCGGCAGCGGGCCAGCACGCCGCCGGCGGAAGACCCCGTGAAGGAGCCCGTGCTGGAAGACACTCACATCGCCATCCGCCGTTACCTGGACCACCAGAAGGAACGGGCGGAGCAGCGTCAGGAGCTGCTGGGCACGCTGCGGAAGGCCGGCGTGGACTTTGAGCTGCTGGTGGAAATGGTGGCTGAACGGGTCAGGAAATGAACGGGCTGACGTACCGTTACCTGAAGCGGCAGCGGGAGCGGCGGGCGTTTAGCGCCTTCGGCCCTCTCATTGTCGCCCCAGCGACGGGCGACATGATTATGCCTGCTGGGGCGTGGCTGCAGGCGGGTACGGGGCAGGTGGTGTACAGGTTCGGCGGGGAACTGGCACCTGCGGCGCTGGGCACACTCAGTGTGCTCGGGCCCTATGGGGTGCCGTATCGCGTAAGGAACTAAGATGGCGCTGGTAGTGGAAACGGGCGAAGGACTGGCGGGGGCCATGAGCTATGTCAGCGTGGAAGACGCGGACAAGTTTTCCGCCTACCGCCTGACGTGGACCGCTGCCACACAGGAGCAAAAAGAGGCCGCTCTGGTTGCCGCCACACAGTACATTGACATTCGCTTCCTGCGGCGCTTCCCCGGCGAGCGCACCAAGAGCACACAGGGCCTGGAGTGGCCCCGCACGGGCACGCAATGGGAAAAGAACGTGGTACCCCCTGTGGTTATCCGCGCCTGCACCCTCTACGCTGTGCACGCCCTGTCCGGCCCCCTGTTCATTGTTCCCAAGCTGAGCGAGAGCGGCACGGCCGGCATGGTCACGGAAAAGACCGTTGGCCCCATCACCAAGAAGTTCAGCGCCATGGCCAGCGGCTATGGCAGCCGCGTTGAAGCTTTCGGCCAGTTCCCGGACGCGGACATGCTCATGTTCACCGCATTTCCCATTGGCTGCTGGGGGGCAATCCGGTGAGCAGCACCTTCGGCTATGACGAGTTCAACGAGCTGGCCTTGGAAATGATCAAGGAAACCGGCCGCGACACCGTCTTCCAGCGCGTGGTGCAGGCCCCCACGGATCCACAGAAGCCGTGGCTGGGGGCCGGGGCCAGGGTGGTGAGCAAGACCATCACGGCACCTGCCACCTTCGTTCCTATCGCCGGGAAGCGGGAGCTGGGCGAGTACGGGGTAACGGACGAAATGCTGGCCAGGTGCGAGCGCACGCTGTGGGTGGCAGCAGGTAGCGGAGTGGACGACAGCTATAACGTGGTGTTGGATGGGGGCACCGCGTGGCATGTGGAATTCGTTCGCACGCTCAAGCCGGCCGAAACCCCTCTGGTTCTGTTCATGGGGCTGAAGCGATGAAGTACGCTGAGGCCCGTGACGTGTTGTACGGGTGGGTGCAGGCATTTTGGGCCGGCACCAGTTATGCACCGCTGCAGTGGGAGGGCACGCCAGAGACGGTACCAACGGCGGACGCTGTGTGGGGCCGGGTAAGCGTGCGGCACAGCAGGGGTTGGCATAACAGCTTGACGGGTGCGCATGGGTGCATACGATACGGGAGGCGGGGCACGCTGTGGGTGCAAGTCTTTGCCCCCATCGGGGCACAGCATGGGGCAGGCTATGAGGCTGCGCAAGGTGTGGTCAACGCCCTGCAGGCCGCCAAGCATCCGAACGTGTGGCTTCATAACATCGGTCTACGGGAAGTGGATTCCAGCGGTGCGTTTCAACAGATCAACGTCACTGCGATTTTTGAATATGATGAGGTGATGTAAGATGGCCACGTGCAAGACTTACAAAATTGACAGCAACGTCACGGGGCTGTCCTACGCGGAAGAGGAATGCCCGACGCTGCTGCCGGATACCCCGACGTGGTACCCGCTGGAGCCGAACAGCTACAATGACTTCGGCGGTCAGATTACCACACTGGCACGCAACCCCATCAACCCCACGCGGCAGCGTAAGAAGGGCGTGACCACCGACCTGGAGGCCAGCGGCGGTTTCCAGCAGGACTTCACCTTCTACAACACTGAGCGCCTGATGAAGGGGTTCATGTTCACGGATGGGCGCATCCGGGCCAGTAACCGCAACGTCAGTTTCCACGGCCGCGTGGTGCCCACCACCACGACTGCAACGGAAATCAGCTTCAGCGGCACCTTCGGCACCAACAATGTGAAGCCCGGCTTCATGATGGCCCTCGAGGGCATGGGGGACAGCCAAAACAACGTGTGCGTCCCGGTCAAGACGTACACGCAGAGCGGTAACACGTGCAAGGTGGAGCTCTACGCCGCCTCGCTGCAGCCCAGCACCGCGGACGTGAACCAGAATGCTCGCGTCTACTTCTGTGGCTATCGCTTTGCCCCTGGCGAAATGGAACTGGTGGCCACGGCCAACGGGCAGCAGGAGCTGAACCGCAAGACCATTGCCACGGACCTCACCACGCTGCCCATTTCTGCCGGTGACTGGATTTACCTGGGCGACGACACTGCAGCCAACCATTTCGGAGACAAGAAACGGGGCTTCGGCCGCATTGCGTGGATCACGGCCGGCACCATCCGCTTCGACAAATGGACGTGGGAAACCGCAGGCACGGCGGCCGCATTTGCCGGCGTCAACTGTACCCTGTACTGGGGCGACACGCTGAAGAACGAGGCCGATCCCAACAAGGTGAAGCGCTTCACGTACACCCTGGAACGCCGGCTGGGGCGGGACGCCGACGGTGAAATGTCCGAGCTGCTGCGGGGTGCCGTGCCTAACGAGTTCACCCTCAACATTGCCCAAGCAGACAAGATCACCGCCGACATGACCTTCGTGGCCGCGGACTTTGCCCAGCGCGACGGCAAGACCGGCATCATGGGCGGCACCCGCGAGACGCTGGAGGTGGGCA
>ERZ772961.273-NODE-273-length-22486-cov-3.391601_pt1 | contig 22486 bp, 14 predicted proteins | sample MGYA00580677_ERZ772961 | MGnify/ENA primary metagenome ERZ772961 (study PRJEB29015, sample SAMEA2738088) | human oral metagenome | biome: human oral; feature: human-associated habitat; material: saliva | place: China | collected 2227 ... | reverse complement strand
ACATATTGACGAATGAGTTCTCTATCCCCTTTCGAAACATTTAAAGTAATTCGGTCATAGTTTTTCTCGTTATATTTCCGATTTGCTTCGATAATATCTTTTTTTGATGTCATACTAAGAACCTTTCTTTCGAAATATAAGAATCGGCAGATTGATTCCCCTTATCCTTTCTTCCATTATAACATAACACTATGTTTTTGTAAAGTAGATTTTACCTCAACGAAACGCCATTAAAGTTCAAATCTTCGGTTGGGATTAACAAATAATTCCTTCCGTCAATATCTTTTTGAAGAATTGTCTTTACATCTTCTGCGGTCAAATTGATTTTGAGACCATTAGTCCCTGAAATGACTAATTTATCGGTAGCAACTGCTGCTAAAGATACATCTCCTTCAAAGTCAACTGCTTTCCCACCGTGCTTGGTGAAAATATCATTGATGTCATCATTAGATAATATAGGCTCTTCGCCAGCCAACTCTAACGTAAATTGTTTTTCTTCAATGCTGTTTTTAACATCGAGTAACTTACGAACATCTTTCTTTCCTTCAAAAGATTCACTAACCTTCTCCGCAAAATCAACCATTTGAACTTCACTAGTTACAGGGAGGTCTGCTTCAAAAATATTACTCAACAATTCAGGGTGCAAGTCGGCATCTTTTTTAGATTTCTTCGCATAGTATAATAGTTTATTAGCGTTAGGCTCTCTGTTTTCAAACACTGGGTAAAGTAAACCGATTTCTGGGGTTTGTAAAACAAATTCCCTATGAGCCTTCTCAAAGAAGTTCTTGTCTCGCTTATAAACAAGATTTGGTTTTTCCAGTTTCGTTGGACAAATCGCTCCAATCATAAAATGATATAAACCGTCACTATCTTCTAATTTTGTTCCATCACTAGCGTAGGAAGGAATATCATAGGTTATTGTTGCAACTAAAACTGCAAAGCTATCATCTGCCTTGTACTCACTAATGATTTTATTAGTAAGTTGTTTAACAGCTTCGTCTTTGCTGTCGTTGCTGATAGCATACAAAGTATCTTCTGTTTCTTTTGAAGTATCTGTTGGGAAGATAAATAAATTCTTATCTTTCTTCCCACTCAACACTTTAGAAAATAGATTGCTATATACCAACTGCTCTTCTTCACTCAAAGACAACATTTCTTTTTTTGAAGAAAACAGAATTACTTTCTCCATGTTTGCGTAGGTTGCCCAAATTTCTTTAATGTTGCCGAATTTAGGCTTTAAAGCTCTTTTAACTTCTGAAATATCGCTTCTTAACATAACTTCACCTTAATCATAAACTGAGGTCAAAACCTTTATCATTCTCAAAACGGTCATCAATACCATCACCATCTAAATCAACAATATCTTGGTCAATAACATTTAACAAATCTTTCTTGCGTCGATTATCTGCTTTGCGTTCAGCATTTAACTCTTGAGTTAAAGCTTTTGCTCCAGCAATCACCCCAACTACTCCACCAACTCCTGAAATGCTTTTAATGAGTTCGGCTTCTATTTTTCTTTGTTCTTCAACCATAATTCGTTCATTTTCCATAATTTCTTCATAGGTTTGTTGGTTGATTTTTCGTTGTTTATCATTCTGGTCTTTTTGTAAACGACGTAAAGTTTCTTCTCTAGCGTCTTTTTCAAATTCATCCATTTGACTATTCGCAAAGAACTTTTCACTAATTTCTTGAGTTGATTTTGGTTTACGAGCTGTAATATTTAAAACAAAAGGATTTAGTTGTTGTGAAATAATCTTTTCACCCTGTTCTAAATAAGAATGGGCGTTCGCAAGAGACTTATAACTTAAAATACCTTTATCAGCAGCAGATAAAGAGCGTAATAAGTTGTAAGCTTCATCTCCGTACTCTTTCATAAAGTGTTCAAATTCACTCGGAAGTTCAGAATCCCCTTTATTTTCAACGTCTTTAGACCAATCAGTTTTTAGTTTATTTTGATAAAAAATGGTGGCAATATAAGGAGTCGCTTCTTCTTGAGAAATCCCTAACTTTTTGAAATACCGAGCCGTCATATAGGCTGACAACTTTTCTTGCTCAGGAGCAATTAGTTGTCCAGTCACTTCATCTCCAACCTTAAATCGCTCATCTGTTGAAGACTTCTCTTGTTGGCTTGTCTCTGTTGCATATTTCCTACCAATGTCGTGCATGAGTGCCGTTAAAAGAGATAACCCTTTACGCTTTGAATCAATCTCTTGTCTGCTAAGATTTTTCACAACAAGAGCAGTATGTTGTTTTAGATTTTCTTTGTGGTAAGCACTTGTTAAGTCCCCAATATTCCCAACATGTTCTACTGTCTTGTTTTTGTTTTTTTCTAACCAAGATTTTTCTTTTTCATCTTCTTTTGGGAAAATATATTCCCTCTTATCATCTTTTTTATAAATTTTATCAGTTAGAGAGTCAGGTTGTACTAAGCTGTCAAGAATATCTGAAGGAGATTCTAAGTTTTCAATAACTTCTTCTAATTCTGGAATAGAAGTCTTTTCTTCCTCACTATATACGTTTGATAAAATATCTTCAACTGAATGAAGGGGTAGTTTGGAAAATAATTCTTTCATATTCTAGTACCCCCTTTTATTCTTCTTCTGTTTCAGTTGTATATTTGTAATCAGAATCTTCATCATCAATACCATCTTCGTAGTCTTTATCTGTTAATGTATCATATAAAGTACGGCTAAATAAAGATGAGCCTCCGTTATCCTTTTCATGCTGTAAAATGCGCAGACGTTGGCGTTCTTCAGCCTCTTCTTCAGTCAGGACTTTTGCAACATACTCAACTGAGAAAGGAACGATTTCCATAGTCCTATCTTTCCAGTAGTATTCCTCTCCACAGCCAATTGGTTCGCCGTTCTCATCTTTCTTTAAGATAGGTTCTCCAGACATAGAAACTTGAGGTTGACCAAATTCATCCATCAGTTGACCACAAAAAGCTTTTCGCCTGATTTCACGCTCTTGTAAGCATCCATCAATGTAAATTTCTGAACCTTTTTGCAGACGGAATCGGTCTAGTTTAGCCCTGTCTCCGTAAGTTTTAACCCAAGGATAATCAACCTTCCTTGAAGGGTCATCTTCCTTAATCAAAAACTTCCTGTTCAATGCAAGCTTGTACTGAGTAAAATCTAAACCAGCAAATGTCGTCAGCATCTTAGGATTTGTCAATAATGTTCCAAACGCACGAAAAGAATTAGATACTTCACGTTTCTCTAACAAATATTTCATTGCAAGTTTTGGGTCAGGGATAGATTTAATCTTCTCAACATACAACGGCACAATATAGGCAAATGAACCAGTATTCATATTCTTAGTGTGACATTTTGGGCAATAAGATGACTTGGAAATAGTACGAGTAGCTAAAACCCCTTTTACATCCACAACATCATTTGATTTCCACGTCTCAATTTCTCTTATCAATTCAGGGTCTTGAGTCATTAGACGAGGTTTTGAAATTTGAGCATAGTTTAAATTGTCACCTGTATTACGGTTTGGTCTTGCGATTGTTAGAACAACGATTGCGTATGCGTATGTCCCATCACTATTTTTTGTAATCCTTGGCTCTTTATCTACAAGCGCTCTTAACCTTAGATGATTCTCTCTAGCCATTAAAAAAATACCTTCCTAAATAAAAATTGTTCTATATATCCAAACTGGAAACGTTTATTGCTATTGGATTATCTTTTGAATTGTTTTCTGCCACTTCAAAATTAACATTCTCTCCAGCGTGTAACCAATTCTTTTCATCCATAAGCAAACTCTTAGCAAAGACAAAGTAATCAACTCCATCCTCACCTTTGATAAAGCCGTACCTACGTTTGCGACTATACCAAATCACTTTACCTAATTTCATAAAGCTTTACCTTTCTTATTCATTTGTAATAAAAAGATTAGTAGATAATCATAATAAAAAACATTTGATAATAATAGTATGCCTTAAATCTTGTGAAAAACAGCTATTTTTTGAAAAAATAATAAAAAAAAGAGCTAAAAAGCTCTTTTTCTTTTATAAGTTGGTAACATATTTCTCTTTCGAGGCATCCAAAGTTACTTTGTAGTTCATTAAACGAAGCTCATTTAAAGATAGGTCCATCAAATAAACAGGAACTCCAGTTGGAGATTCATATTTTTTTCTAAAGTTGTACTCTTCGTCTAAGTGGAAGATAGCTAAAGAAGAGTAAGTCACTAATAATCCTTTCTCTTTGCGTTTTGAAAGAGTAAGTTGATTAGCAGTGAACTCATAATAAACATTATCGTCTTCATCTATTTCAGAAACTTTTGTATTTCCTTTAGCAATGACGACAGCGCCTTCTTCGATAATGTTTTTATATCGTTCATAAGCACTTGTAAACACATTGACCTTAACAGAACCAAATTCATCCTCTAAAGTTAGAAATGCCATTGGTTTTCCGTTTTTCTTCGCCTTTTTAATCGTTACAGAGCTAATCAAGCCATAAATAACCGTTGTATCTTCTGTAATGTGAGAAAGAGATTCAATGCCAAGGACTTCACCTTTTTCATACCCATCCATTGGGTGAGCAGTGATGTATGAGCCAATAAATTTTCGTTCAGCCTTTAATCGTTCAGCAAAATCTTCTTTGATATTAGTAGGGAAAGTCAATAACTCAAATGCTTCTTCTAGTTCCTGAAGACTCTTATAAGCGTTTTGTAATTTTGTCTTCAAGCGAGCTGAAGTTGTTGCTTTCTTGATTTCTTTGTATAGACCTAGTTCTTCTTGTCTATCAAGAACTTCTTGGTCAGTTTTTAATTCATCAATGAATGGCAACAACGTTTCACAAACATGAATAGTTCGTTTTTTATCCTTAATTTTCTTAGCTAAAGCTTGAGTTTCATCAACAATTTCAAGCATTGCTTTACGATTGCTGTGGAAACTATCAAATGCACCAGCAGAAATTAAGTTTTTAGTTGCATCTTTCAAGGCGCGTGTACGTTTGAAGTAGTCAAAGAAACTAGTGAATTTACCATTTTTACGTTCTTCAACAATCTCTTTACCAAAGCTTGCGACAGAGGCTACTGAACCTAGACCAAATAGAATCTTACCGTTCTCAACATTAAAGTTCTCCCCTGAATGATTGATGTCAGGTGGTAGGACTTCCAACCCTAACGATTTCGCCTCTACAATCAATCCAGGAATTGGGTCATGATTCGGTTTCTTTTCTGCCCAGCGCATTGCTGCCATCATAAACTCTGCTGGATAGTGATATTTTAAATATCCTGTGATATAAGCATTATAAGCATAGGCAGCCGCATGAGATTTATTAAAGGCGTATTTAGCAAAGTCAGTCATTTGGTCAAACAGTTCAGCAGATGCTTCTTCACTAATTCCGTTGCCAACACATCCAACAATTCCCCTGTCTTTATCTCCGTGGATAAAAGCTTCACGTTCTTTTGCTAGTTTGACTGCATCTTTCTTAGACATGAAACGTCTAACCAAGTCCGCACCACCAAGTGTATATCCTGCTAGTTGTTGGAAAATCTGCATTACTTGTTCTTGATAAGTGATTGCTCCATAAGTCGCACCTAAAATTGGTTCTAGCTCAGGAGTAAGGAATTTTAAAGGTTTTTTACCATGTTTAACATCAATCACATCATCCAAATACTGAAGAGGTCCAGGTCTAAACATAGATACAAGAATAATCAAGTCTTCAAAGTTTTCAGGCTTAAAACGCTTTAGCATCTGTTTCATCCCTTGGCTTTCAAACTGGAATACCGAGTCAGTTTTTCCTTTTGCAAAAATTTCTTTATAAACATCTGCATCATCCAAAGGCAAATGGTTGGTGTCAATAACAACACCTGACTTGTTCATTTCCCACAAAGTGTCATTGATAATGTCAACTGTCTTTAAGCCCAACATATCAAACTTCAACATCCCATTTTGTTCTGCAACATCTTTGTCACACTGGGTTGTGTAAAGTTTTAACTTGTCATTCCAACGCAAAGGCACAATTTCTGATACAGGTGTACCATCCGTGATTACAATTCCAGCAGCATGAGAACCATAAGAAGTGAAAATTCCTTCAATATTATGCGCCCATTCAATAATTTTTAAAGCATCCTTATCTTCTGCAAATTCTGATTGAAGATATTGAAGAATAGTCATGCTATCTTCTTCGTCAGGATTGATTAAAGATGAAAATGACAAACCTGGAGTATTAGGGATAGCTTTTGCAATTCTATCTCCTAAAGAGAGAAATAGTTTTGCCCCATTATCCTGATAGTTTTTGCGATTGGTGTATAAACCATAAGATTTCGCAGCGATACGCACTGCACCTTTTGGAGCTTGCGCATTTTGAGTCATAATTCCAACAACACAGTCTTTACCGTATTTGTCTTGGACATAACTGATAGCAATTGGACGAACAGTACGACTAATATCTGAGTCAATATCTGGCATAGAAACACGCTCAGGGTTTAAGAAACGCTCAAATAGCAATTCATACTTCATTGGGTCTAAGTGAGTAATTCCTAACAAATCACAGACTAAAGAGCCAACGGCAGAACCTCTTCCTGTTCCATTTGTTAAACCAACTGGAGTATCAAAACCATTATCCTTTTTCCATTCTAATAACTCTTTTTGCTTTAAAGGAGCTTCTTCGATTTTTTCAAAAGGAACTGCATCATACTCTGAAGCGTATTGATTGAAGTCATTTACAATCAAGTGATAATCGACATATCCCATTGATTTCATAACATGAACTTCATGGTCAAGCCTATCTTGGTGTTCTTTATCTAACCCTTCTGGGAATTTTTTCTTAATCCCTTGGTTAACTAAAGTCATAAAGATTTCTTCTGACGAGACACCTTTTTCATCCTTGTATTTTGGATGATGGTCTATAACCGTAAATGTAACGTTAGATAATTCTGTCAACACTAAAGTGTTTAACATCGACTCTTCCACAACATCTTGAGGGAAAATTGCTAAGAGAGCTTCTTTTACTTCTTCCCCTGTCTTGATATACATTTCTTTTTCGTTAGGGGTTAAATCGAACCATTTAGGTGTTTTAGGAAACTCCAATCCTTTTAGGATTTGACGTTTCAACATCTCTGACTCTGAATTGTCTAGCATGTGAACGTCGTTAGAGGCTATAAGAGGCACATTGTTTGCTCTTGCTAAAGCAACTACTTTAGGAAAAACTCTTTTTTGTTCTTCAGAACCGTGGTTTTGAATTTCAATATAAAAGAAACCTTTTCCGAAGATTTTTTCTAATTTCAATAAAGTTTTCTCTGCTTTATTATCAAGCTCTTCACTTGGAGTAACCTTGCTCATAATATCTGAAACTTCTTCAGAATAAAGAGCGTTTTTCTCGTTTAGCTTATAAAACTCTTTCAACTCACTATTTAATGCTGAAATGCGTCTAGTGAGTCTATCGGCTTCATCTTTTAAAGGTTGCAAACTTAATTTTGCTTGTTTTGAACTTTTCCTGTCTTCAGATAATTTTAGATAAGCGTCAATAAACTGTTGAGAAGTCTCCCCACTAGCTGACTTTATCTTTTCTAAGGCGGCTTCTCTTCGGCTGAAGTTGAAGTTCGCAACCTTTTTAATTTCTTTCATCTCAGCTTTTATGCCGTCTAGCTCTAAAGTTAGTTCTTGAATTTTATCTTTTAGCTTCTTGAAGTAGCTTTCTGGGATTTCGCCACCAGTAGCACTATCTCTTCTTTTTAAAACTTCCTGAGCGCTCACTTCGGCAATTGTATTTTCTCGATACACTTGAGCGATTGGACCGTTGATTGAAGCTGTGGTTGCAACAACATTTTTATGTCCGATAGACCCTTTTCCGAAAAATTCAGTAAGGATTTTGTCAGACATCAAAGATAATCCATCAACTGTCTGAGAAGCAGATATAGCCATACTGATAGCCTTCCAACCATCATCGTTTAAAGCGTGGATGATTAGTTCAGATTGTGGGAGAGATGAATTAGCTTGCATCAATCCATTTGCTCCTTTTTTGGCTTTTTCTTGATAAGCTGTTTCGATTCCTGGAACTAATTTCAACCCTTCTTTTTCTGCAATTGGTTTAAAATCCCAAACGATTGCTGCTACACCGTGTTGTGTCAAATGAATGGAGCTGAATCCAAGTTCTTTATATCTCTTCACAACATCTTTTGGAGAATTGTCAGCTTTAAATTGCTCTCTTGAGTGCAAGTGGGTTTCTTCGTAAATATCACCTGCTTCTACTCTTTTAGTAATGTTGTTTAATACATTTTCTTGCTCTTTTTTAGATAAATGAGCAATCGAATTTTTAATAAGTGAATAATCCAATGTAAAACCTCTTCCGTTTCTAGATTTCAAATCACATTCTTTGGTCTATTATATCAAAAAATAGAGTTTTTTTCAATAAAAAAGATAGTTTTTTAGTATAAAACTATCTTTTTTAAACTTAATTATCCATATCTTCAAAGAAATCATTGATAGATTCATTTAATGCTTTTTCAATATCTTCGTTTTCTTCTTCAAGAATCTCATCTTTCATAATAGAATCTTTAATTCTATTGATAGGAAGTCGCTTTAAACGCTTGCGTTTTCCAGTAATTACAGACTTTAATTCTTGATGTGCGTGAGCGATAGAGATTTCAGCGTCTTCAAAATTACGAACAATAGACTCTTTTAATAATTTAGGGAATAAGTCTTTTGTCGTTGGCATTAAGCCGTGTTGGTCAATATACTCTACTTCCATTAGCAAAATAGCTCGGCTTCGAGGAGTGGTCTTCATAACAGCTTCGTAAAATTCTTGCGTTTCTTCTTGTTTGATTAAAGAAGTTTCAGGATTTAAAGCTTCTTCTGCTTCGTAATTGTATAAATCGCTAATTTCTTCCAAAGACGCATGTTCTTTATGGACAGCAATCCATTGTTCAATGGTGCTTTCAGCAATAACCTTACCCCTTTTAACCCTGATGTAATCACTAATATCAGTCGGTGTAGGATTCAACAAGCCCATAACTCTGATTTCATCAATTGCTTTAGAGATATATGGACCTAGCTCCCTAAAATACCTAGATGATGTTAAACCACGCCCTTTTTCTCTTGTTTTTGCAAAGGCGCGTGTTACCAAAGGGTCAAAGAAGGTAAAAAGGGAATTTTCTCCATTGTATTTATGAAGATGTTTTAAGACCAACAAATACAATTCTGATTGCAAGTCTTCGATTTCTGTTCTTCCATACTCTGCAAAAGCAGAAGCCTTCTTGGAGTAAAAAGTTTCAATCGCTTCAAAAGCTAACATAGCTCCTAGCTTTATAAGTTCTTCGTCATTGCTATTGGCAGCTTTTTGAATAGCTTTGCGCAAATCTTTCGATAAAGCTTTTTTCTTCTCTTTTTTACTTTCTTGTCGAGCTAAAATAGCTTCTACTAAAGCAGTTTTTTCAGATTCGCTAATAAGGTCTTCTGGTTTATTCACTTTATTCACTTGCCATTGAACCCCTAATCTTTCCAAGAATATTAAGAGGAATACTGTCTTTTAGATACGAAACAGCGTTTATAAGAGTTGCTACTTCATCAGCAGGATAATCTTTCATTATTCCTGATTTATTGATAACATCATTTACTGTTAATTCGCTATTATTTTCAATGTTCCAAATTAACTTTTCGCTTGATTTCATAACAAGACCCCTTCTCTTACATAGTGCTATGTGCCTAAGAAAAAGTATATCATATAGTAACAATAAAAACAAGTAAATAGAAATATTTTGGGTTATAAAAAAGAAGACCTCAATCTAATGCTGGGGTCTCCATTTCTTCATTTTTTAATTCTAAGGTAATACTATCCGTAACTTTTCTGATGTTTTTAATAGTATCTTGAATCCTTTCTTTCATCTCAACTTTTTTCTGCCAAGAAATTTCTGGGTATTTTTCAATCAAATCAAACATTTGTTCACAGTCTAAAGCAGAGTTCAAGTCGTGGCTACGCATAACAGATTTGATAGCTTCATAGCTTTCATCTTCAAAAAGTTTTGCTTTTTTCTCACCATCATGAACACCATAGAAAGAAGAACCTGAATCGAATAAAGGAGCAAAGCCGATGATTTTTGCTGTTTCTACATCTCTGATAAAACCAAAATTTCCGAAATGACGGTCATCATTTCCGATGATTTTATCCGCAGCAATCATCTTATCTAAGTATTCTTTTACTCCGACAATACCAAACTCGTCACAGAGATTTAAAAAGTGGTTATAAATAGATACGCCTTTTAACCTTCTCTTTAAATTGTAAATGTGCGAGGCTGGTACAAATTCCGTATTTTCATCAATGAAGTTTTCACATTTAGAACATAGTTTTAAACCATAAATATCTAGTTCGTATTCGACGAATGGTAAAAAGTCTAGTTTTTTCAAAAACAGAGTTGCCAAAACTTCACTGATTGGTTGTTGATGATGCCTTTCACTACCTGCTTTATAAAGATAATTCTTACCATTTTCTCTTAACCAAGCTTTTCGCAAAACGCCATTTGTAGATAAGTCTGGAGAAACAGAACCTACATGGTCAGGATTAACCTCCCAAGGCGAGAAGAAAATTTTCCCAACATCTTCCGTATAGTCATTTGTGAAAAAGTTTAACGATTCCCATGTTTGATATTTACTAGATTTGAACCAATATTGGTCTGACAATGAAAACATACATCCATATTGTTCAAAATTAGGAAATTCTCGTAACGCCTCCTCCAATCCCTCTCTTGATTTAGACATCAAACGTTTTGAAATCCATTCATTTAAAGATTCAAGAGTAATTTCGTTTTGGAAGCAAATTGGGAGATACTTTCTATTTTCTTTTACATAACCCTTTATTTTTGTTACGGTTGTCCCTTCCATATCCAAGTGGAGAAGAGGTCTTGATTTGTTATACATAGTAACAGTCATCAAAAACCCTCCTACTGTGCTTGTTCAATTTTTGCATACAAGACAGAATCTTTCCACTTAGCAGTAATTTCAAAAGTTTCCCCATTGATTTTTACAAGAGCTGATTTTTCTTTATGGTTGGTATCTGAGAAGAAGTCTCCATCTCCTGTATCAATACAGTAAATAAAGTCTGCTGTATGATATTGATTTTCTTTAAATGAAGTTGGGAAGATATGGACTGTAATATCATCCTCTTCGTCAACCAAAGCAATATGACCTTTATCCCCAAAAGTTTTTTGAGTATGATTAAAGTTGTTCATATCCTCATCTTTAACATAAACATTTGGAGAGAATTGACCATCTTTGATAACAGATTCAATAGCGTAAGTATATACGTCTGTTTCAAACTCAATCTTACCATTAGAGTCAGTTGTGTAAATAAACTCATTTCCGTTGATAACAGCTTTGACAACTGATACAGGATTTTCAACGTCAGTTCTTAATGGTGCGATTAAGAAAGTCGCTTGTTGACTCAAATCTTTTGAATTTACTCCGCTGATTGCAAAAGTGAAATCTTTTGATTGTAAAGAAAGAGGGAATGGTTGTGGAGGAAGGTCTTCTGATGAGGTATGAACATCTTCCTCGTCAGAAGAGTTTTCTGAAGAAATCTGAGAAACTAATTCATTTAAAGGAGTGGTATTTGGCGTAACCTCTTGAACATCTGAAGTTTCAGGAGTTTCAATAGCTTGTTCAGTCTCTCCTAAAGGAACATTTAAAGGGTCTAATTCTTCGTTGATTTCATACTGGAATGGATTATCATCAGGGATACCCCCTGCTTCTTCAGTTGGATTTAAAGGAAGAGCAAAAGGATTGTCATCATCTGTTTCAAAAACAGTATCTTCAAAAGGATTGCTTTCTTCTAAGGTAGGAGCTTCGCTTGAGAAGGGATTGTTCTCCTCGTTTGAAACACCAATCCTAGAACTATCTGTTGGCAGTTCTTCTTCAGCTTCTTGAGGCAGTTCATAGTTTTCTTCTTCGCTATCATCTGTTTCTACTTCCATCTCAAACACAGGAGGAGTTTCTTTAGGTTCTTCAATGCTTTCTTTAATAGCTTCAAAATCAATTGATGAAATGTCTTCGTCAGCATTATTAGTTGGAAGAGAAGATTCTTCTAAAAGATTAGATTCTGCACCATTAACATCTTCTTGAATCGAGTAAATAAAACCATCGTCTTCAATAGTCCAAACACCTTCGTTCAAAGTTGCAATTCCATACCTCTTTAAAGCTTCAAAAGCTAATCTATAAATAATTCCAGCTTCTTCTTCAGCAATGGTAGATGATGATTTTAAAATTTGTAGATAATTAGAATACCATTTCATTTTTTCATAGTCTCCTTAATAACGTGGTAACAAACTAAGTGTTGACTTCAACCAACCCTTTTTCTTTGGAGGGTTCATTTCGTTATACTCAGCCAAGCGTTCCCTTGCTTTCCTAACACGTCCTTCTTCTTCAAAACGCTCTAAAGAAATTAAGCGTCCAATCACTTCATAGCGCCATTCATAACCACAGTCCTCGCAATAACAATTGTTAAAGAAGTCTGTATCTGCAAATCGAACAAGTTCTCCATGAATGAGAGAGTTTCTCATTAAATAATCTGCATCTGTTTCGTATTTTGGTCTTGGAATGTATCTTCCAGTCACCCTACTTTTACATTCAGGGCATCGTTGCACATAGTAATATTTCTTTTTATTTTTAAAACCGAATAACATATTTTTACTCCTTCTTATCACTTTCTAACATTTTTTTACGTTCTTCAATTCTCTCGATAAAGAACTTTCTTATTTCATCAATTAACTCTGGAGATAGATAAAACTTAGAGGTTAGAGGATTGATTAAAAATCCGTGTCGTCCACCTAATCGTTGCAATCCTAAAAAATCAACTTCTAAAGGCTTGTATTTTTGACCGAACTTCTGTTTCCATTGTTCAAACTCTGCTAAATCACTAAAAGCAACTAAAGCGTTTAAACCTGATTTACTTTTAGCACTGGCATATACAATATATTCTTCTCTGTTTTTATCTATATTTACAGCAACAATATATTTACAGTCAGCAAGTTTCTTTTTAGCTTCAAGACTTCTAAAGCGAAGTTGTAATCTTAAATAAGCATTTAAGTCACTGTTGTAATATCTCCGAATGAGATTTTCTTTTTCTATTTTTAGGTCTTCAGAATCATTTTCTCCAATGATAGATAAATAAACAGCCCCAGATGCGTAACAAAGCGAAGCAATATCTCTTAAATTCCTGTTTGTGACATCTATCAGTTTAACAGACTTTATTTCGGCTCGCATTTTCTTTGCTTGCAATTCATCTACAAACAAAAACGACCTTCTACCTTCGTCTAAATAAGGCTTGTTAAACTGTTCGTCTAATAAAAGATACCGTTTTCTTACTTCTGGGGTCTCTTTGGTTGTACGTTCCATATTCGACACCTTTTCACAAAACTTATAATTATAGTATGCCATAAAAATAACGATTTAGGGGGTTTTTGATAAAAATAAAATAAAAAAAGACGAAGAAAGTCTTCATCTTTTTATTTTTAGTATCCGTTATATGGGAACGTACCCCATTTTTTCAATAGATTATGAACTGAACCGCCAAAACGATTGTTAATTTGATTCTGAACGAAGATTCGATGAGATTCAGGAGTATCTGCACCAGCGTATCCATCTCCAGTTTGACCAAATCCTGGTCCTTCTAGCCTATGGATAACCCATACAGCTTCCGCTGTTGTCAGCTTATCAATATTATCATCAATACCCCAGTCTTTATGCTGTTGTCCACCATTTTGTTGACCAGGAATTGCGAATAGTTGGTTGATAATCTTTTGACCTAAATCAGAAGCTTGCTCTTTCAACAATCCATCTGGACCAAATTCAACTGCCCCTTGAGAACCTGAAGCGTCACTGCTTGAAGAGTGTTGCGCTACATAATCTTTCGGAGGTCTGAATCCCCAAGTCCATGCACTAATATCTAAAGGAATAACGGAGATTTCTCCAAATCCTAAACCAGAAACCCCTTGGTCTCCTCCTAATGGACCAGTAATACCACAGTTTTCGTCACAGTGAGCGCCAACGGTTTTACCATCACCAATGTAAATCTCTGTATGTCCGTCCCTGAGAAGAATGTCCCCTGGTTCTAGTTGAGTACCAGAGTTAATATCAAACATCTCAAATCCAGCAGCTTGCAAGACAGAAGGCATTGAAGGTGTCGCAAAAGCGTAAGAACCAACATCGAATCCAGCTTGATTCAAAGCGTACCAAATGAATGATGAACAGTCGTAGTCTGGGTCTCCATTACGGTGAATCTGAGAATAACCATGAGAGTCGTCATCTGCAATAGCTAATGCCCATTTGATGTAAGGAAGACCTGAGCTACCTCCACCACCACTCTTGCTTCCAGAATCTCCATCTAAAGAAATTGGTTTAATATCTACATTAAAGATTTCATTAAAGTCTTTCTCAGGAAGAGCCATGTAGGCTTGAGGGTTCTTATCTCCATAGGTTGAATCACTTGTATCCCAAGTATGGAATTTTGTTTCCATTTTTTCAAGCTCATACAAGTCACACAAAATTTTAAATTGAACATTTGCGATAACAGAGTGTTTATTTTCAATATATTCAACCTTAAATCCGTTACCGTCTTTTCCTTCATAGGCGTGGTCAATAACATCAAGACAGTATTTGAGATAGTCTTCTTTTTGATGTGGTTGCCCATAGTGTGAACCGACAGCAGACATTGCTAAGACTTCTTTGATAAGAAGTTTTAGCCCTGCACGAGTATCACTTCCACTATTTGGATTGCTTCCACTAGAATTGATTGCACCTGCGCCTGTTACCGAAATGTTGCTTAAATCAACTTTTTCATCAGCCCCAAAGTGTTCTTCAATCCATTGTTTGTAAAGCGCGTGCCTACGATGGTACATGGAGTTACCGATAGCTGCATACCCTGTACGAGACATAGTGATGTTATAGAGATTATCTAATGAATAATCCCCATTTGCAGTCTCAAATAACCAATCTGCTGTACTTTGACCTGCTAGTTCAGCAATGTTTGTGTACCAAGCAATCGCTCGCATATTATCTGTGTATTTAGAGGCAGCATATTTCCAATGTTCTGAAATACGCTCGGCAGTCATTTGGTCTTGCAGTTTTTTACCTTGGTCTGTTGTCAACATGTTGACGATAGAGGCACGTTGAGTTGCGTTTGCGTTCCAACGAGAGGCTTCCCAGTTAAGTCCGATAACAGGAGCAACTTGTCCACCTTCGTCTAATTGATTGAACAAATCAGGGTTCTCGTTTTTGAAACGTTCCAGCCATTGACGACCATGTTCCCCATAGAATGAAGACCAACCAAGAGTAGCTGTTACTTCGGCTGCTAACTCAGCATTGATAAAGTTAGAGTAGTCACGTTGACCATAAACTTGTCCACCTGTTTCAAGCGCACCAAGCATATTCAACATCTTATCCATCTGAGTTTCGCCACCAGCAGTTTTGTTTGAACTGCTAGAGCTACTACTTGATGAACTGCTACCGCCACCTGAAGGACTAGATGAACTACTTGAGCCTCCACTACTTTCTGTATCAGGAGTTTCCCCTTTTGAAGTTGCAGGGTCAACTGTAATACCTACTGAGCCATAAGGCACTCCTGGCAATAACTTCCACGGATTTCCGCCTGGAACACTGGCATCAGGATAACGAATATCAAAGTGAATATGCGGTCCTGTTGCTAAACCAGTTTGACCAACATATCCAATATGCTGACCTTTTTTAACTTGGTCTCCCACTTTTACAAGAGGAGGTTGGCTCATGTGTCCATAGTAAATCGTTTCGCCATTAGGAAGAGTATGGCGTAGATAGTTACCATTGATGTGCATATACTCAGGTTGAGAATTAGACTCAACAACCGTTCCGTCAGACACCGCAAAGATTGGCGAACCTTCAGGAGCAGCCAAGTCAATCGCAGCAAAACCATGCAACCCTTGAGTAATCATATAAGGGACGTTTAGTGGATGTCCTGTGGCGTTTGAACCAATCTCTCCACTTGGACCACTAATATTTCCTGTGTTGACAGAATCCTTTGGCATAACAAGGTCAGAATACTCATTTAGCAAGAATTTGTCTTTGCTAATGTTATTTCCATCCCCATCAACAAACTTATATTTAACCCTTGATTGAACAGGCTTGCCATTGATGGTTTTAGGAACGTAGATGTGTTCTAATAAAGGTTTGTATCTATTCCCTGCATTTTCTAACTCGGTAGGGGTTAAATCTTTACCTTTAGCCTTCTTATCGTAAGCTTTAGCGCGCGCTTGAAGCATTTCTACTGCTTCTTGAGTTAAAGATTTTGTATCTGATTCGTCATAAACGTTTGCAGCAATTACTTCAAACGATGGGTCTGTTTTTGAGCCACCGAAGATAGCAGAGCCTCCTGCCATAGCACCAGCAGACATCCCTGTTGTCGCAATCGTCGCAACAGCTTTTTTAAGGATAACTTTCCCAACAACATTTGTCTGAGCTGTTTGCCCAGCAACTTTTGTTCCGTTCTTCATCCAAAAACGACGAATAAACTCGGCTTGTTTGCGAGCATTTTCAGCTTGCTGGGCTAAAGGACCACCTTTAGGAGCTAGACCTTTTCCTCCTGCTCTAACATTAGCAACTTTAGCGTTCAGCTTACCATTAGTCTTGCTAGAAATACTTTTTTTTCTAGCTTCCATTTTACCTAGAATATCTTTAGGGGCTGTATCAGCAGGATTTTCAACAACTTTCCCTTTTTCTAAACGAATACCACCCTGTTTCTTTTTAACAGTTTTTTCATAAATTTCTGTTGCGTCTTTTTCATTTTTGATATTCTTTTTCTGAGCAAGGTTACGCCCTTTTAGAAGTTGCTCTTCTTTTTTCTTCCTTAGCACACCTGGGCTGTCAACATTAAGTTCTTTAACGCCAGTTTCTTGTCCTTCACGAACAATACGCATAGCTCCATTCCCTTTGTTGACAACCGTTCTTTCAGCATCTTTTCGACCAAAAGTAGCAACCTTATCCCCTGCTTTAGTAGCATTTTTAGTTTGTGTTAGAGTATCAGCACTTGCGCTAGAGCTAGAAGATGTCACTCCTTTTGCAACGATAGTTGCAGTTTTATTTGATTTTGCATTAACTTTTAACTTGTCAAGGTATTTTTTCCCAGTTTTAGCTAAATTAGCTGGGTTGTTATCTTTTTCGCTTACTTTGTCGCTAGGCTTCATCATTTGCCCAGCAAATTGACCAATTACCCCAGCGTTTTCTGAAATAGCATTGCTAAGCGCACCTTTAGTTAGGATACCTGCTTTTGCAGAGGCAAGATTTCCTACGGTAATTCTGTGAGCGCCTACAATACCTCGTTGAGAAGCAATAGTCCTATCAAGTTTTAATCCACTATTTAATTTATTGCCAACAGCACTTAATCTTCGTCCTGCTGAACCTTCAAAGATAGTACGCCCTTTGATATTTCGTGAAATACCAGCAACAGAATCATTGCCAGCTCTAACATTTAAAACTCCTGCTTTTTTAGAACCTAATCTAGTTGCAGTTTGAGGACTTGTTGAAGGGCGAGTGTTTAACCCTTTATTTCTTCCACCGACTTGCAGATTGTTTGTTGAAGAACCACCTTTTTTAAATCCTTGATTCTCAATATTTTCTAAGAATTTATCAGCAGATGTGGCAATTGTTTTCTTAGCACTACTTGCTGCTTGGTTGATTCCTGTTTGAATTGCCGTCTGAGCATTTTCTTCAGCACTTTTTCTGTCGTTGATATTTGCTACTTGTCCTACTAAACCACTAACGGTTTGTCCGTGGAGGGATTGAGCAAGAGCATTGCTTGCTGGGGAGTCTTTTGTTAATTGGACAGCAATACCATCCAATTCGATTTGTTTACCCCCTTGCATCATATCTAGTGTCTCAAGAGCTACCTTTTTAGCATATTGACTTCTTTTAGACTCGTCTTGCTCTGAAGATTCTTGACCCATTTTTGGACCAGCATCCTGAGCCATACTAGTAGCGTTGCTAGTAGCTTTATCCGCAATTGTTTTAGCAGTTTCTTGAGCAGATAATTCTTTAATTTCAGGAGTAACAGCGCCTTTATTTTTAAATTTAGGTGTAACATCCTCTTTAGATTTATCATCTAAATCTTTCGTTCCGTCTTTAAAACGAATGTTTCGTTCTCTTGTAAGAACATTATCATCAGAGTTGTTATTCTTTCCTAAATTCTCAAGATTTTTCTTAGTAAACTCATCTTCTTCAGTGTTTTGAGGACGCTCTGTAAAGATTGGCTTTGATTGTTCAGAAGCTTCTCTATCTAACCTTTCTTGCTCTAAAAAAGCTGCATTTCTGCGATAGTTTTCTTGACCTAAACGATTAGCGTTTTGGTAACGTAAAGAGCGTTCATTAGCTTCTCTAAATTGCTCTTGCCTAAATTCTCTTTCAGCGTCTTCCTGCTCTTTTTTCGCTTGTAGCTCAGCAAGACGTTCTTCTTCTTCGCTTAGCTCGTCTGAAGTTTCTTCTTCAACCTTTTCATCTTCCTCTTCATCTTCTCCATTAGATACACGGAGTTTTCCATCAAATTCTCTCTCTAGCTTTAATTCAAGAGAATCCTCAGAGCCACGAAGATTCTTTTTATCTTTTACTAAGTCTTCTTTTTGACGAAGATTTTTCTTGTCATCAATAGAATCATCCTCTAATTCCTCAGAAGATTCATCTTTTTCTTGTTCTTCATCAAGATTTTCATTTTCTTCATCATCTAAAAGAATATCGTCCTTATCCTTTTTAAAAAGGTTAGGTTTTTCCAAATTTTCAACTTTAGATTCGTTTTTCGCCTCTTTTTTATCTGGCTTCTCACCTAATTCGTCTTTAGAAGATTCTTTTTTGTCTTTTCGGTTCAATTCTTCTCGCTTCATTTCTTCTAAGCGAGATTGAAATTCTTTTCCGATTTCAGACAAGTTTTTATTTTCTTTATCAGACATAACTTCCTATTACGCTTTGCGCCCTTTCTACCTTATTTCCCTCTATCGTACCTATGGCTACTATTGTTTCAGTTTCTTATAGATTGCAAAAGAACTTGCTCCTGCAACAACTACTGCAATCAAAGAAATCAAAATAATTTTCTTCATGCTACCTTTATCTCCTTCTTTTGCTTCAAATTTATCTGGGGTGTATTTTTCAATAGTGTGTTCTTTTTGATATTCTGATTTTACATCTTCAATTTCTTTTTTGCTCAATCCATGTTCTTGACCTGGACCAGCAACGTCATCATGTTCATCAAAGTGTCTATCTTCTTCATGTTGTGGAACAAGTAAATCTCGTTGACTAAATACTGCTTCTTTATGATAAGTCTCCATTTGTTCGCGAGAAACCTCACCTTTTATGGTACTTCCGTCAGCTCTTGCAAAGTCAACCATACCATAAAAATCAGACAAGAATTTTTCATCACCTTCCATAACACTGAAGCGAGGGGTCTTATCTAAATACTCTGTAATCTCAGGATTTGCAATAACTTCCTTTACCATGTAAGTAGCTTTTATTTTCGTCATTGAACGTGCTTTAATACCATCTGCATAAACCCTGATTCTATATTTCCCTACTGGAACAGTATCTTTTTGAACCCAATAATTTTCTGGATTTAATTTATAAGTTCTAACAACTTCTTCCGTGTCGGCTTTGACCAATAAAGCTGTAATTTCTACATTCCTATGTCCTTCTTGAACGATAGCTTGCACAATCACTGGACCTGTTTCTTCTGCTTTGGCAACTCCTTGTGCTACAAACAGGGAAATAAACATTGTTGCAAAAATAATTAAAAATTTTTTCATGATTTTACCTCTTGTAAAAAAAATAACCATAATAATAGTATGCCACAAAAAACGGTAAATAACAGAGATTTGAAACCAAAAAAGAAAAAAACAGGCAAAAACCTGCTTTTTCCAGTTTTACGAGTAGAAATTCTCCCTCGCTGTTGTATTCATTAGTCCAAACAAATCTGAATCTCGTGGGAACTCATCCTTGAATGGAACAACGGTTTTACCATTATACAAGAGTCCATAACCTGGCTGACTGTTTGTAATGTAATCTAGTTGAGATTCTGGAATTTGTAACAAGTCACTCAAGTTATTACGGTCAAGTTTTGGCAAGCTCATCATCGCAATAAATGAAGAGTTGTTAATAATGTTTCGAGACCATTTAGAGTTCAACAAATCTTCAGTATTTTGCATGATACCAGTTGGAACACCCTGCCATTTACGCGCGCGCTTCCAAATTTCTGCCAAGAACTTGGTTGCTGATTCTGATTGAAGTAAGAGATAGAACTCGTCAATATAAATCCAAGTAAATAGCCCTTTACGACGATTATCAATCATCTTATTCCAAATATCATTCAAGCAGACATGAAGACCAATGTTCTTCATACCTGTACCCAAGTTTTTAATATCATAAACAAGGAAACGGTTGTCTGTGTCCACGTTAGAAGGGTTGGCAAAGATATTGAACGCCCCAGTCGCATAAGCCTCTAAGACGTTTGCAATTGTTTTAGCTTCTGGCTCTGGTTGAAGCAATAACTCATTATACAAATTAACAAGAGTAGGCATGTTATCCTTGTCATAGGTAATTGTTGGGTCAGTCGCTCTAAGAGTATCTAACAATTTGATGTAAGGTCTAAAGATATTCTTCACACATCTACTCAAAATAGAAGTCGCTTGTGGGTCTAAGAATTTTCCTTCTCCCAACATAATTTCAACAAGAGAAACTACATAGTCAACTTTCATTGCAACTGGGTCAGATTCTCCACCGTCATAGAACAAGTCCATATCAAGTGGGTTGATATAGGTTTGAGAACCAGGAGTTAGAACAGCCACTTCTCCACCTAACGCATGAGCTAAATCCAAATACTCTGATTCAGGGTCAATGACATAAACAACGTTCTTATCATCACGAAGACGAACTGATGTCATTTCACGCTTAACGAAGAATGATTTACCTGAACCTGGCTCACCAAACACCAATCCGTTAAAGTTCTTACCAGATAGTCTATCGTAAAGAATTAAGTTGTTTGATGATTGGTTCAAACCATAGTACAAACCGTGTTTTTGATAAAGCTCTAATGAAGTATATGGAATGAACACAGATGCAGATTCAGTTGTTAGCAAACGTCTGATTTGCAATTCATTCAATCCTAAAGGCAATGACGTATTAAATCCTTGTTCTTGTTGGTACAACAACGTCTTCATTGGACACAAGTATTTGTTTGAGATAGCTGTGATACTTCGTGTAAATTCGTTTAGCTGTTCTTTATCTTCAGCAAAGAATGTAAGGGTAAAAGTAATGAAGAAGAGTTTTTGGTCACGAGCAACCACGTCATCCATCAATTCCCTTGTTTCTGTCTGTGCCATTTGCAAGCTAGGAGCAATCAAATCAGGAGTATAACCTGACTGAACAGCCTGTTTCTGACTGTTAGCAATTTGACCATTAACTGCTGTCAGTTGGTTTTTAATCATACGAACAGCTTTTGCAGTATCAACTGGGTCATGGTCAAGCGAAATCAACATAGTCGTTTGTAAGTCAGACAAGTCTGAAATAAAGTCTGTTGAAAGCCATGTAGGGACACCTTCTAAATACATAGAACGAGCATACATTCCGCCAATAATTGAGTGGTCTCCCTTAAATTCCATTCCGCTAGGAGCAATCAAGTCCTTAGAAGATGTTCCGTATTTTAACAGACGGTCATAGTTAAAGTAAGGGATTTGTTTTCCATTAACTTCTTTATAATCGTTGTAGAAAATAGATTGTCCATCTTGATTATAGATATTAAACAATAAATTCAAACGCTCTTCGATTGTTTGACGTTTAATTTCAACATCACGAGATAATCGTCTTAAACTCTTTTGAACATCTTGCTCTACGTTATTCAACAATGTGAAAGCACGGTTAATATCTTCTTCTTTAATAGATACAACAAGGTATTTATCTTGAGTAAGTCCTCGACCACCTTCTGCCATTTTATCCAACAAGATACTATTCATTTCTTGTCGGTATTTATTCAAGTTATCCCCTGGTCTTAAAACATAACGAATGTTTTCCAAAGAAGTCCTACGGTCAGCAATAGAGTTTTGGATAACAATTTGAAAGTGGACATCTGGAGAAAATGTATTTAAGAAATCTCCGTAAGCTTTAAACAAGTTTACTTGTTCTTCGTCTGGGGCAATTTTAAAATTAACATTTCCTAAATTATATGCGCGTGTATAATGTCCTGGTTTTGTTTCGATAGTCCCATCTTTAAAAATATTCGAATAAGGGATTGCTGCTTGGACACTACGCTTGTTTTTAAGTTCTTCTTTAGTCGGCTTTTTCTTTTGACCTGATTTATTTTTCGAAAAATTAAATAACCTACCTAACATGCACTAATACCTTTCTATTTTGTTCCTTCATATTTATCTAATAAAGCCTTTTTAGCTTTTCTCTCTTTTCGAGATAATTTTTTAACTTCAACGTTTCTCAACAAAGGCTCTGCTTTATAAGGAGAAGGTTGTCCTTTTTCTGTAAATAAAGTTTCGT
>ERZ772961.269-NODE-269-length-22634-cov-3.647770_pt1 | contig 22634 bp, 14 predicted proteins | sample MGYA00580677_ERZ772961 | MGnify/ENA primary metagenome ERZ772961 (study PRJEB29015, sample SAMEA2738088) | human oral metagenome | biome: human oral; feature: human-associated habitat; material: saliva | place: China | collected 2227 ... | reverse complement strand
AGAGAAAATAATACAATAAATGATAAGAGTATCCTTAATAAACTAAATCTTACAAAAATTGAATATGATAAATATGTAAGAGAAAATAATAGAAAGATTGATATTTATTCTCCACTTTATTATAGAAAGTTTAAACTAATAGACTGGAATGGTCAAAATTCTTCTTATGATACTAACGAGTCTAATACTACCGAATTTTATGGATTTACTATTCCATTTAACGAGTCTCGTATATACGAATACCCAAACGAAGATTTTTCCTATATAAAGTCGCTTAAGGTTGGGTCTTTCTTTAAAAATAAAAATGAGAATAAAAATTCAATTGTATATATAACTGATAAATCATCGGATGATATACATCAGAAACAGATAAGTCTTTTAGAAGATAGTGGTAATTATTACTGTGAAGAAAGAGTAGATAATACTAGTACTGTTAATTATATAGAGACTTCTGCTACTAATAAAAGCCTATATGCTGATGTTTTTTTATATAAAAATATTGAGTATTATCTTGATAAACTTAATGTAACATCACTTAAAAATTATAAAAATGCTCTTAATCATAGATACTCTGAAGGGCATGAATTAAATAAAACTAAAAACTACTTTGAATTACTGCTTAATATAATTAAGCAAGATTCCATTAATGTAGAGAAACCCTCAATACTAAAATGTATATTAAATCCCTATATTAAAGACACAGTATTTCTTGAGCCTAAATATACCTTAGATTTTTATCCAGAAGATGTAGGTTTAGAGAAAAAAGAATCGGATTTTTTTTATTTAAAGCAAGATGAAATCTTGGATAAACACCAACTCTTTGGAAAGCTTTTGGGTAATATAAATATTATAGACCAAGTAAGTGAAGCTGACCGTTTATCAGAACTTTATTATATAATAGGCTTTACTAAGGGTTTTGTAAACTTTAAATTAGAAAATAATATTAAAGTAGTAACAAAACCAAAAATGTACGAACTAGATTCAAGGTATGCTATTGCAATTGAAGCTAGAGATGGAAATATAGTAGTATTAATTGGTAAAGCTAAACCCTATTATGATGCTATTGGTGGTGAAAACTATCTAAGAGAAGTAAAATTTGAAATATCATGTATACCAAATAAAAAATCTGATAGTTTAATTCAACTTTGCTATCCAGAAACTAGAGACATTATTAATGATAGAGACACAATAGCTAAAGAATACCAAATATATATAGATTCTGGCCTTACAATTAATAGCTGTGAAGAATTAATCCACGCATTTAATGAACTTACAGTAAAAGAAATAGAAATTGAACAAAAACTTAACGGCCTTTATAAAATAGAAGAACATAGGTGTATACTAGATAAACTGGAAGAAATAAAAAATTCCGATTTAGAAGTCGCCAGAGGTAGTAAATTTTATATTAAATGCAACGATGTTATTGAGTATTTTTATAAAAGTACTGAAGAAATTGATAGTAAGTCAATTATATTAAAATTTAAAACCTCAAATTATTCCATAGACGAAATATGTAGCGCTTATAAAGAAGAAACCGGAAAAGATTATTCCAATTTTATATATAAATACATAGAGTACAAAGCCAAATGTGAACTACTTGAGAAATACACAAAAAATAGAGAATATATTACTATCGGTAATATTTTGCCAAAGTGCAAAGTCTTACATGTGTTTGAATGTGGCTTTGTTGATAATAAAAAATTATTTTCTCCACATAGTACGCTAGTTGGCGGTACTATAGACGAATTATCATTTGGCAATTTAAATATTGCGCCACTTATTCATAATACAGTAGAATATGAAAAACCATATAATATAAGTAAAAGTGGTAATACTGAGATTTTTACTAAAAAAGCAAAAAAATACTCTAACCTAGGCATAGATATTCACTATTATGAGCCACTACTATATTCTACTTGTAAAAGAAGATTAGATTCTGACACAGTTGGAAGTAGTACAATTTCAAGAGAAAATACATCGGTACAATTATATTCTAAACTTCCGGTAATACCAAAAAATAATCAAAAGCATAAATTTGCACTATATAAAAATGATTCACAAACAATAAATAATATTATATGTACAGCAGTAAAAATAAGTAATGTCGAAATAGAAAGTGTTATAGACTTATCTACCGAAGAATCAAAAAATAAGATTTTCTTTAAAAGCGATTTAGCTAAAAAGAAATGTCGTTCTATAAGTGTTGGTGATAGGGTATTTGGGCCAAGTCTTGACACCGATGACAATGATATTTTAGTAACTTATGTTGGCTATAATTATGTTATAGTTAATACTAAACTTCAGCAACCAGGAACATTCATACTAACATTCAAGTGTAAACTTAATATAGACCAAGTAGATGTATATACGGACTTGTCAAGTTATAAGAAGTATCTTAACGATAACAACTTATATGTTACTATCAACCCATTTAATAATGGGCTTTGGGGGTCAAGAAGCTTTCCAAATGCTTCGAACGCTATACTTGAATCATTACCAGATATTATATTCTATAAGCCCTACAACTTGATTTATAATAAAAGCAAATCACTTAGTTCTTTTAATGAGGTTATGAGTATAACTCATGGCGCGCCAGCTAAAGATAAAGTTTTATGTCCATCTACTATAAAGTTTTTTAATGACCTTTTTATAGAATACAACATCTATAGATATACTAATCAGCAAACTAGAAGTGGGGTTTCACCATCACTAATGACTGTTGATTGGTTAGACTATATTTCTTCTAACTTAGATAACATATCGAGAGCCACTGATAAAACCAATGTTGGTATAAACCTTGTTATGGAAACAGATACAACTGGCTACTTTACTTTGGATCAAAGAATAAAGTATACTGACCCAAATGTAATGGTTAAATTCATAACTATGAACCTTAAAAAGAAAGGAAGTTGGCTAAGTATTCCACATCTTGCTGAAGATAAAAATTGGACTGTTCCCGTTTATGCCCAAATAGGAACTGGCGGACGAAGTAGACTCTCATGGTTCATGTCATCAACAGATATAACATATCCTACTATTTGGGGAAACTCAGTATACGACTCAGAAAATATACTTAAAGATGAGGTAGATGCAATAGCCCCTTCTGGCGGAAGAATAAAACGACGTTCAGTATGGGGAATTGACTCACATGACTCATCTAAAACAGAAATATCTGAAAAGTACAATTCTGTTGAAAATATGCTATTTGAAATTCCACTTGGCGAATATGACGTTCAAACCAGATATTTACCAAATGCTAAGAGTGATATTTCTAGAGCTACTACAACAGTACAAGCTTCTTTCTACAAAGAATCATTTGAAAATATTTCTAAGTACCTCTGTTCTAGAAGTAGCTGTTCGCAGAATCTTGTTATAAATAGCAATGAGTCATATATTTCTAGTCCAATAGATACAGTTGAAGGAATTGATATTGTAACGTACTCGAAAGTATTTGTTCCTGAAACTAAACAAGTTGGCGAGTTTATTGAGATAAAATATCCAGAATTAAAGAATTCTAATGAATATTTTATAATAAATGAAAATTATACAAAATCAGATATAGGACAAGATTTAAAAACTGTTAAGTTTTATGAGCATTCTATATTAGCAAACTTTTTAACTGATACTAAAGAATGGGCAGACTTCCAATTTGAATTTGTTGGGCTTTTTGGGAAAAATAAAAATGTTAGCTTAACTGAAATATATGGTAGAGAAAATCTTGATATGAGATATTCTATGCTACAACGTATAATACAAACTAATGGCTTTGGTTCTTTATCAAAGAAGGAAGATATAAAAAATTTATTTAATGGCCCTATACTAAAGTCTAAAAAAGATTACAATAAAATATTTTGGTTTATCTATATTGGGCCATTAGTAGAAAATACTACTGATATTATTGGCAAGGCCACAATTAAAGAGGGCGATATAATTGGTATTGCTGTACCAAAGCTTAATACCGATATAGAAAACCTTAAGCTCATTAAGTTTAATAAATGCTATTTTATAAATACATTAAAGGTAGAAAGAAATAGAAATGTATCTGACACTGAATATTCTCAGCTTTTCTCCGGAAAATTTGCTTTCATAAATGATATAAAGAAAGCTATAACTGAAATAAAGTTACCAAGAAAATGTATTACTGAAGGTTCATACAACCTAGAATACATTATCAATCCAGATTTTACATCAACAGGCTATAAATATGTAGAAAAAAATGAATCTCCAGTTGATTTAGATTCAACAAAATATTTTATTCCAGAGAATAAAACTCTAGCCGATATTGATAAAAGTGAAGAAATAAATTTTACAATAACTAGAAGTAAAATTTACAAAGATGAAAAGAATAACGAATTTTATACATATACAGATACTATAAATGGCCAGCCACAAGATGTACTTAAAAAAGTTGCACTAAAATTTGAAGATAATAGGTATTTTAAAAATACTTTATTTATAACTGGGTCTTATAAATTAAATAAAGATTTACAGTCTGGCTCAAATACAGTAAATGAAACTGCAACAATATCTTCTATTGCTGGTATAAATGAATTTAATTCAAGCTACTTAGCTAGCGGAGATAGAATATTGCAAGTTGCACCAGTAAGCTTACGGTCTATTTGGGAAAAAGATTTAGAATCGATTTTCTTCTCAAATTATAAGAACTTTGATGCTGAAATTATTGGCATAGATGACGATAAAAATTTAGTGTTATCTTATGACCATACAAATGAAGCTACTACATTAAGTAAGCTTAATTTTATATTTAATGTAAAATTGCTAGCGCCAGTCAAGAAAACTATTTCTAAAGATAATGGTGTTATAATAGAACATTTTAATGAAAAGTATTATAACTTTTTAGACCCAGCTAGTAAGTTTAGCCCGCCAAGAATAAAGTTCAATAAGGTGACAAAATCGCTTATAGGTGGTACAAATATTTCTGGTATTTCATCTAAAGCAAACTTTAAGTTTTTTAAGAACTTATTACTAGTTAGAGTAACAATTCCATATTCTAATCCCGACCAAATATATCCAGCAGATAATGATTCTGGCCAGTTTAAAGAATTACTTACCTATGTAAATAATAATGATGAAGTAATAAATGGCACTATAATAAGAGGCGATTTAGGAAAAGAAAATATATCCCAGATTACATTTGTTGATAAGAAAGGTGGACAAGTAAAAATCTCATATACTGCCTATGACCAAGAATCCAAGAAGTTCATGGGTATAAGTCATGATGGCATTGCTTACTTTGCCAATGATGTTGAAATAACAAGCCAAACAGAAATAGAAGTAGAATCAATAGTATTAGATAATTTAACATCTAGTACAACAAAAGTTGTTGGACTATCTTTCGATAAGAGTGACCCAAATAACCCGATTTGGATTATTACAACTGGAAATGGTGTAGAGAAGAATGATAGACAGTGCTATAGTATACCATTTAACTATACTAAAAATTCTGAAAATAAAATAGTACCAAGTGCCGTATTTGGTACTATCCAGCCAGCTTCTGCTAAAGTTGACGATAATACATTAATACAGGTAAGTAAATATAATAGCTTAACATTTAACAAAGAAAAAAATGAAGGCGAAGCAAAAGAAGTAGAACAATATGTAAAAGCTAAAGATTATGCAGTTGCTAGTATAGAGCAGGATGGTGATAAGAAAAGATATATAAATAAGCCATTTGTTACACATGATTTAACTAAGCTTCAATATAAATCAGACTTTATATATGAAAAAGATAATAAGAGTGACTTCGCAGTATATCTTTATAATAAGGAGCTATTTATTAAATCACCTTCAGCTGTATGTACTAAAGATGGGAAATATACTAATGATATAACATCACAACATATATGGAAGCACTCTCAAGCCAGAATAACTAGAAATGTATTAAGAGCCGAAATTGAATCTAAATGCTATAGAAAAGGCGAACAAGGCGCTTATGAATTTGTTCATTCAAGATGGCAAGACTTTAAGAATAACTGGGCTTTCTTACTTGAAGTTGATTTAGAAGCAAATAATAATGATTTAGAAAAAAAGCTTAGAGGACCAGATTTTTGTTTATTAGCTAATCCTGACTTTTCTAAAATAAATTCTAAGATATTAACTGAAGCGAAATATAGAAAATGGAAAAATAATATAGAAAAATATGTTGGAAGAAACTTAAAAGTAAGAGAAATTCTATATTACCAAATATTTATAAAGCAAGCTATGGAAATAGCTCCAATAAGTTGGAATTATATTCAAGAAGCTATTAGGACTGCTAAGTTAAATAAGAATAAATCCTACTACTTGTTCGCTGATAATAAAAGTGAAGAAAATAATGTAGTATTTAAAACTGAGACGAATAAAAGTAATCTAGTACATAAAAATGGTCATCAGGTAAAAGACTACATAGAAGTAAAAGCAGTAAATGATAGGGTTGTTATAAATCATTATGGTGCTAGATTTTCTAAAAATGAATCTATAGCTACAATAAATGGCGAAGAATTAAAAGTACCATATTTTTATGATATTGATATTAGAGAGCCACAAAAGCTAGAAAAAACTTCTGTTATAAAAGATGAATTTGAATACCAGTGGTATATTGATTACTTACATGTTGTTGACTCTTGTATATATTTAGATATGGACTTTGAAAATTTATTTTTAACAAAAATAAAAAAAGTCCTATTTACTGATGATAAAATACTTTTTGTTTTAGACAAAAGTTATAAGATTCTTTTTATCAAAAAAGAAGATACTTATAAAACAGAAGATATAAACAATTTGGAAAATTGGCACATAATAGACCAAAATGATATGTATGGCTACGCTTATCCGGACTATAATAATACTGACTTTCCAATAACTAAAAAGCTACATTTTACTAAAAGTAAACAAGATTATTCTTTAGATTTTAAACTTTCTTATTTGAGACACCATCGTAGAATATATGATATAACAGCTTTTTATAGTGATAATAATGTTATACTATTAGGTGGTTCAATAAAGTCTATGAAGGCTATAGAGCAAGAATATGCTAGAGTATATAGTCCCGAAGACTTAAAAGATGAGAATTATAAAAGAAGATTAAAAGATAATAAATACATGTCGGTATTTGAGAATTTTTCTTATCCTATTTTATTTTACTCATTAAATGGTGGTATATCTTTTTCAGCATCTGCTATTCCGCTAGACTTACCTTGTTGTAAGCGTTTAAAATCTGGTGGTAAAGTAGAGAGTGCAGATAGTAGCGTTTATAGAGATGCTTATAAAAATCCAAAAGCATCTATACAGATTAATTCAATTCATTTTATTAATGGAAAATATAAACTAGGTTTATTAGATGTAACTAACAATAAAATTGTTGACTATGAGCTTTTTCCAAAAGAAAAAGACGGTAATTATGATTGGTCAGAATTAACTTATAAGCAGCTTTCACAAGAGGAAATAGTCCTTAATACTGGCTATGAAGAACAGTACGATAAATTTAAGTTATTTATGTATAATGAAGCAAACTACATAAATAGAGCTACCCCATTTGACTTAAAAATTGGTAATTCTATTATTCTAAATACCTCAGAGTCATTTATAAAACTTAATAAAGCTATAACACAAAAAATGGATTCTGGTGGGTCAGTTCAAGTATTACTTGTAATAAAAACTGCAGCGTCGGTTCCACTGCAAGCACAACTTAGAATAATAAATAAATTTGCTGCAAGTGAGTACTTAGACGGTGGACAGTTTAAGTTTAAGAATGTAGTAGAAGTTGATAATATAGAGCAAGCAGATGCCCTCTATAACTATAGAGAGACGCTAACAAATGAAGAGCGTCTAAAAATAGATGAAGGCTACAGAGCTGTATCAGAGGACGAAGATCATAAATTTTACTCATATACTACTTATGATGAAAATGGAACTATTAAATATAATCTAGATATAGCAAAGAATTTTAATAAACAAAATATACTACTTTGTGATGACTCTGGGAATTATATTCATAATACCGGCTCTAAAGTATATCATTTACAACCGGATGATTTATTAGCTTCTGATTTTAATCCATTAGTATTACAAGCAGCAGGTAAGCTTATATATCCCACTATTTTAGCAGCAGAAAAAGATAAGGACTTAAGAGTAACAGATAAATTATTTGCTGCTCCGATAAATCCTAAATTAGCAAGTATAAATTTTAATGATAGTGATATAGAGAAGGCTATCCAATTAAATGGAAATATTAAGCTAGTAAGTGGCATGTACGTTGCTTGCTTTAAGGTGAGGGACTCAGAAGAACTAAAGTATGAAATCCTTTCTGAAGAACAGCATAAGAATTCAACTTATAAACCTAAGTTTAAAACATTTGATAATATTAATAGTATTCCACTTTTAAAAGCTGGAGAAAGTATAAAATACGAAGGGCCAGAATTACTAGTAGCTGACGCATCAGTTAGAATTAAGTTACTTGATGTGGATATAAATAATTATAAAAAATATCTTATACCTTCAGATAGAAAGGATATACTGGAAGCCTATATTCATGCAAATAGTGGCTCGGTAGACTCTATTCAGGAATTTATAAACAAGTACTATACTACAAAGGTTATTGATAACAGTTCTGATAAATTTTTCTTTAACACAATGTACAATGTATTTCCAATAACAAATAAGAGATACCTAAACATTGATGTATATCCTACTTATTCTACAGCAGACGGCCAATTAACTTATACTGGGCGTGGATTTTTTGAGATTGAGGAAAAAGGTAAATTTAAAACACCAATAACTAGTATGTACATTCCACAAAAAGGATATGGTGGTCTAAGACTAAGAGATGAAAAAAATAACTTTTGGAAGTATGACCTACCCTGGACAGTTGACCCAGCAGCATTTTCTAATGAATACCTTAAGAATGAAATTGGTGAAAATGTAACACTTTCTGATGAGTTAGGAAATACTCTCATTTCTAATAATGGGGAGTCTAAACTAGTAGATAATTTAAACTACAATGTAGACTTTAATGATGTAAAAGAAGGCTCTTTTAAAGAAATTGAAGTATTTAGCTTAAATGGTATATCTAAAAAGGTAGTTTCTTCTGTTAAATTATATAAGCCTCATAAAGCAAAAGCCTATTTATGGACTAGCTTAGATGAAGTAAATATAAATGAAAATTCTACTACTAAGCAGATTCTATGTAATGTTAATTTGTCCATTCCATCACAATTTTTATTTAAAAAAGTAGGAGACTATACTACAGAAAATTATGATGCTATTGTGACAGAGTTGAAAAATGATAAATCAGTATATAAGGAAATATTTAATAAAGTAAGAATTAAAACCGTAGTTGAAGAAAGCAAAGATGGCATCAATTGGTCTTATTCAAAAAATGCTTCCATTGAAAACGGCATCTTAACTTTTACACAGGATAAGAATGTTGGAATACCAAAATATATAAGAATATTGTATAAAGAAAATAGGCTAGTTTTAGAAAAAGTAATATCTATAGTAGTTTCAGAAAATGAAAATATATTCTACGATAAGTTATCAAATGCTATATTCTATAAAAAAGAATCAGATGAGAAAATTATTATAAATAAAGCTGATATTTCACTTTCGAATAAAAGTATTATTACTCTTAAAGACTATTTATCTTACGATTCTCAGAATAAGGTATTTTCCAGTTCAAAAAATAACACAGTATCAGATGTTTCTGAAAGTATAAATGTAGAAGTAAACTCTATTATTACAAAGCTAAATATACCAATTTTCTTTATAGGGCATGTAAAACAAGTAGATTTTAAATATAGAGATACTATTACTACCATCTTCTGTATTAATGATAATATAGTAGTTAAACCAATCTATAAAAAAGAAGAAAATAGTAAAGTAGAAATAGTACAAAATGGAATACGCTGTTATATATGTAAATTTCACTTTAGTACTCTAGAAGATAATACTAATATACCACGACCAAATCAGCTCATTTTTATTGAAAATAACTTATATAATTCGGACTCAAAAATTTTAATTAAGGCTATTACTAATAAACAAGACTTATATATAAATAATGTAATTTCAGAAGTTTTAGTTAGAAAGCCACTGTATAATACATTTAATGACCTAATTATTAATCTTGGCTATATAGCTTCAGGCGGAAATGTTTATTATGACTATAGAAAGCATGGTAATATAGAAACAACATTTAATGCTGTTAATAGTAATATAGTGTCCTTAACTAAGCCTTTAAATTCAGAAGAATTAAATGATGGAAATGAACACTACATTAGGCTTAGACTTTTAACACAGAGCTCAATAGCTGCAGCTAGAGAAACTTGCAATTTGCCAGACTATTACATAGAACTAGATAATAACGAGATTGATAAATTTACACCAGACAGAGCTTATTTTAACCCAAATGGCTATCCATCTTCGCCAGTAAGAATTGGTAATAAAATATATAATGAAGCTAATAATCAGTTCTTTACTAAAAGTAACTTTATCAATACTAATAACGCCTTTATTTGCGAATGTGATAAAGATGGTAATTATATAAAATACTTTATTAAAGATGGCAAACTAGCTAAAAGAGTTTTAAATAGCTTTGATAATTTATCTGATACATTTGTTCCTTTAACACCAAATTATTTAACATGTAAGTCTTGGTTCGAAAGTGAATTCTATGTGAAAGGTAGCGAATCAAACCCATTCTGGCAAATTTTAAAATTAAAACCAGTATTTAATAGCAATCTACAAAAGTGGTTCCAAGTTGCAGAAATAATGCAATATGAAAAAAATGGCCTTGTAGTTAAACAAGTAAAAGTAGCAGATGGTGAAAAATATTTTAATATACATAAAGGTTCTGTAGTAGAGGTAGATAATGACTTTATAAACCAGAAGTATAATTGTGACTTCTTAGATTTAACTGAAGGTATAATGAGGTTCTACCTAACTCAGCCAGATGATGAATACCTAACAAATAAGCGACTAATAAAATATGGAATTGCAGTTGAAAATAGTTTCTATAATAAAGACTTTAAGCAGCCAGCAAAATATTCTGGTTATTTAAATAGCTCATACACTGTTAATAGTAGAAAGAATTTTGCAAATATTACAGACTCAGATTCCTCCATAGTAGAAATAACAGAATTTGGACTTTTAGATAAGGATAGGAACCTTATAGCTTATGCTGTATTCCCACCTATAGAATATAGAACAGATAGCCAGCATATAAGCTTTACTTGTTTTATAAAGTCTGGACAATGCGATGTATAGGATAAAAGTATGAGACGAGTTAGAGATTACCAAGCTAGATTATCAATGAAACTCGAGCCAATGAAAAGGAAACTTTTAGATAATCTAGTTTCATTGACCGGAGCGCCTACTGATTGTATAAGAGTAACACCTGAAAAAAATGATGAGGGTGATATAAACTATAATAAAGTAAAAGAAGCAACTATAGATTCAGTTATATTTCCTGCTATAAAAGAGATACCTTTTAGAAGAATATTTAAAGATGATAAAGTAGGTTATAAAATTTCCATGGTTGAATCCGCTGGAGAAAATGCTTATGATGCTTATGAACTTGTTTTACCTTATGAGTCTAATATAGATGTTGGCGATTTAATTATAAGAGTATTTCAAGATCCAAATAATATTGGGCCTACAGTTTTAGTTTTACAAGTATCTGAATTAAAAGGAACATTTGGTGAAAATATGCTTCTCAAAACAAGAGTTAACTGTACTTTATTTACAGAACAGTTAAGGCCAGAAGCATTAAAAATAATATCTGAAATGGCAAGACGAAGGTTACATATAAAATTTTAGAGGATATAGTACTTGACAATTAGAGCATACTCAGAGGGCGCTTGTTCAGAGGTTACTGGTAGTAAGCACTTACTATCAATAGATGATAATTTAATACAGATAGATTTTGGGTTATTTCAAGGTACTGATAGTGTACTAAAAAATAAAAGTAATAATTCAGTACCAGAAAATTTAAAAGCTGTTATTTTAACACATGGGCATGTAGACCATTGTGGAAAATTACCATTACTAGTAAAATCAGGTTTTAAAAATAAAATTTATGCTACTTCACCAACTATAGATATAGCAAATATAGTTTTATTAGACTCAGCTAAAATTCAACAGCAAGAATATAAATTACTATCGAAAAGAAAAAACGCAATAGTTGATAGTCCATTATATACTGATCAAGACTGTTATAACCTACAAAGTTATTTTGAAACTGTTTCATATAAAGAAAAAGTAAAATTAGCAGATAATATATATTTAAAGCTGTATAATGCTGGCCATATTTTAGGTTCTTCTATGGCACAAATAGAATGTGGTGATAAAAGAATTTTATATACTGGCGATTTAGGTAGAAAAATTAATCCAATAATAAAAACTTATGATTCTACTGGAATAGATTCTCCAGATTATATATTTATGGAATCTACATACGGTAATAGAGAGCATAAAAGCTTAGATACAGGGCTAAATCAACTAGTAAAAAGTATAAAAGAAACAATATTTAGTGGTGGTAAAGTGCTAATTCCTGCTTTTGCTGTATCTAGAACACAAAAAATACTCTATTATATAAAAATGTTACAGGATGAAGGAAAACTAAATAAACATCAAATATATGTTGATTCCCCTATGGCCACTTCAGTAACAGAAGTTTATAGAATACATAATAGCTATTATAAGAATAAAGAACTATTACAAAAAAATCCATTTACTTTTGGTAATGTTAAATACGTTAAAACGCAAAAAGAATCAAATTTAATAAGTAAATCTAATGAACCCTGTATAATAATTGCTGGAAATGGAATGTGCGATTCTGGAAGAATTGTTCACCATTTAGAAAATAATATAGAGCAGCAAAATAATACAATAATACTTACTGGTTATATGGCAGAAAATACTATTGGTAGAAATCTGTTAGAAGGTGAAAAAATAATAAAAATAAAGAATAAGAACTATAGTGTTAATGCTAATATTACTAAAATAGACTCTTTTTCAGCTCATGCAGACTACAAGGAATCTATAAATTGGCTAAATTCTATAAACTGTTCTAAATTAAAAACAATATTTCTAATTCATGGAGAAGAAAACCCTCAAGTATTTTTTAAACAAGAACTAGAAAAAGCTGGCTTTAAAAGTGTAGTCATAGTAGAAAAGAGCAAGATTTACGAGTTATAAGTTAATATTAGTTTATGATTTATAAAACAAAATCCGGACTTTACTACGAGGAGTTGAACCCAAAAATACATAGTCCTGAATTTGAAGAAAGACTTCTTTATAGTAGAGAAGGCGAATTACATGTATTAGAATATTTAAAAACAAATTATCCACAACTAGACTGGTATCCATGCAAAATTATTTGTGAAAAACAAGGTAGACTTTGGTCTAATAGAGAAGATACAAGACAAGGCGATATAATAGGATGTGTTAAAGGCACTATACTACAATTGGTAAATTTTGATGTAAAACGTTCTAGAAACTGTGAATTACCAACTATAACATGGTATAGTCAAGCTTCAGATGAATTCGATTCAACACCATTTACATTTTATTTATGTGCTTTTAATAATTTAGAAAATGAAAATTATAAACTAGTCTCTGGCCAAGATTTATTTAATGAAAAAAGAATTAAAACTAATACATCAGAATATTATCCAAGAGATGTGTCTTATAGACACTCCATGCCAATAAAAGAATGTATGGAAATAATCTTAAAAAGACTAGATAATCCATATAAACTTTCAAGGGAATATATAGAATCACTTTATGACCAGCTTTTCACAACTAAAGCTATTAGATAGAATAAAAATTATATTAATTTGTTCCACATGGCTGCGATATGCAGCCTATATATTTATAGGAGATTATACGCTAATGCTAATCTCCTATCATTTTTTAAATGTACCACTTTATTACTATTTAATCCAAGCTATAATTGGCTCTATATATGGAATACTTATGGTCATAAGTATGATAAAATCATTCAAATTAAGAATAAAAACTTATTTATTTCTTTGTTCTTTATTACAAAATAATAAACCTATTAAATATTCATTATTATATAATATGTCACAAATAGGTTGTGATAAAGCTTTAATAAATTCTTTAGAGAAAAAATTTAATATAAAACTTATTTAATTTATTTATATAATAATTATTTAAAAACTTTCAAAGCAAATCAACTTTCGAGCAACTCAACATACTTCATCGATTACATTTAATAATATATCCACAATTTTGAAAAATTCACACTTTTTTGAAAAAATTTTTAAATTTTTTAATTATTTTTCATTGAAAATATTTTAGTAAGTTGTTAACTAATTTATTTTATGGAATATTCACTCTTAGCAAATTATGCCGCACTACTTTATAATGACTTTATACACATGCAGCTCCACGCGGCTGGAAATAACTTAAACGATATACGTGATGATGCAAGTTCATATTCATACAGAATTCGTGCAGACTACGAGTACTTCGCTAAAAAAGCTATTATAAATGGCGAACACCTACCTAATATAAGCTCAGTTAGACAATATGTACCAGAAACAGAGTGGAAATCAGTAGAAGAAGACCTAGTAGATATAAATACCTTTACTATGTATCTATCTATTAATGGGCGCCAGTATCTTAATGCTATTAAAAATGTAGAAGATAGAGATGAAGATATTACTAGAATTATACGTTTCTGGGAAGATACTATCTGCTATGATAATGAACAAAGATTAGCGTATGAGCAGCCTAATAATACTATGAAGTATAAAAGTCCCTATACTCCAGAGCCAGCAGTTAAAGAGCTAGTAGAACCACCTATTGTTGCAGTTATTAAGGATACAGAAAATAATATACCAAGTTGGCGTGAATTGGGTGCTACTTCAGAATTGTCTAAATCTGTTTTAAATGGACGTGAGTCAAATGAACAAGTCGGATTTATTAGACAAGTATAAAGCTTTATCTAACTCTGAAGACTTATCAGATAGAGAACTAGCGAAAATATATGCAGAAATATATACAATGTATGTAGAGAGCGATATAGAGGAAGTATCTGAAGAAGTAAAGTTTTCACTATGTGCAGAAGAAGTATTAAGCGTATATTCTGAATTACAGAAGTTAACTCCAGAAGTAGATTATAGTCTCTATATTAGAGCGGCAAAGTCTTTAATAATTGACTATATGACAGAAGAAGAAATACAAGAAGTATTAAAGAACTATAATGAAAAAGAGCTCACAGAAAGTAGTGTAATTAGATTCCTTAATATGTATGGGTATAAAGATAAATATAAATACTCAGTTATAAAGAATCTTGTAAAGGTTATGGAATTGACATATAAGAGCGAAATGAGTGAGAATACTCACAAAAACATATAATTTTTGTATGAGTTTTAAACCTTAATCTATTTCGTTGTATGCTTCTGTAAGTTGGCTACTTTCTATCACTAATTGATATTAAGTAATATTTATTTTTAATTTTTATTAAATAGGACATAATTTATGGCAGCTATAGATGTGTATAATGGCATAAGTGAAGAATATGCAAGAAAAGCAGTAAGCAATGAGCAGTTTACTCATGCAATGAAAGCAGCTGAAGAAACAGCTAAAATGTCAACAGATGAGTATGATTTTTCTCGAAGATTTGTTCAAAGAGCGCTTAAAACAGACCCTGAATTAAGTGCGGATGCTATGAAAGTTTTAACAAAAAAAGTTCCTGCATTAGCGGGTAAAAGAGCTGACCAGCTTCCAGCCAATATTAAGGCTCTTCATACTAAGATTGTAGAAACTGGTAAGATTAATCGTGAATATGCAGTTAATTATTGTTTTTTAAAGTGTTTGCCAATTGTTAACTCATCTTTTTCTAGATTTGCAAAAATTGCTCGTTCATTAAGAACTCATGAAGGTTCGGATATTTATTCTGAGTATGCAACAGAAGCTTATTTAAAATTCATATATATGATGCAGGGTGATTATTTTATGAAAGATGTACCTGCTGGTGCTGCTAAAATTGGTGGCTCTTTTAATTTTGAAAAAGTAAAAGCTAAGATTGAAAAAGAAAAGGCTTCTTCAAAATCAAAGAATTCAAGCTATGATTTCTTTGACGCGTTAAGGGGCAGATTTTATCAGGAACTTTTAAATACTGGTCGTGATATGTTGTATACTGCATCTAATGATGGCGCAACTGGTCAAAAGAAGACGTATATTGACGAAGATGGAAAAACTCGCGTAAAACGTTCCGCATTAGGTAATATTTCTCTAGATTCCGAAGCTATTTCTTCGAAAGATTCTTCAGATTTTAGCTTGGAAGATAAAATTACTTCTGAGTATATTAATAACAGTGGAAAAATTAGCGATAATGACGCTTATAATGAAGCTGATGCTTTTATGGATAAGTGGCGTGATTGTTGTGAAGATACACAGAATACCTTTGACGGAATTACTTCTCGTTGGGAAGTAAAAGCATATACTCGTGATGGAAAAGAAAAGCCAAATCGTAAAGCAAAAGCCTTTAAATTTTTGATTATAAATGCTGTAGGCCAGGGAGGATTAACTTCCAGCGCAGATATGGCAAAAGCTGTTTATAGTGACCAAGCAAAGCCTTCTGAATGGTGGGCTACTGATATTATGGGAACTGGCAATCCGAATTATAAAGAAGCAAGTGTTATGACAATTCTTAAGGATTATGGAATTACTATGGAAGGTATTATTAACGCTTGTAATAAAGTAGGAATTGAGAAAGTTCTTGCTCCTCTTGATGGTATTGGTTCTCCGCTTCCGCAGAATGAAGTTGTTCAAAAGATTACTAATATTGGTAAGGGACTTTCTAAAGGAAAAGATATTCTTAATGAGACTAAGGAAAGCATGGAAATTGAACGGCTTTCTAAAGTAAAACTTGTTGAAGAATTCTTTCAGGATAGAATAGCAGTTTAAAAGTATATAGTTTTGATTCTCATAAGCCAGACCTAAAAAGTCTGGCTTTTTTAGTTTATAGCTAATTTCTATATATGAAAGAAAATTTCAAAGATTTAGATAAATCCAATGGATATGAAAATATCCAACCTGACCCAAATTTTGCTTCTGCTAGAGAAGAAAGAAATAAGTCGTCAACAGTTCCAGACGGATATATTCCTATAGAGCTATCTACTAAAGGTAGATTGTACGCACCTGCAAAGTTTCATATGAGAAACTTTTCTGCTGAAGACTTGCTAGGTATTGCTTTAACAGATGACGAGTCATTACCTATAAAAGTAGTAGATTTGGTTAATGATTTAATTTATGAAGATAACGTAGATATTGGCTACTTTCATGAAGCTGAAGTAGTAGAAACTTTATTTAATTTTTATAAAGTATTTTATTCATCTACACTTAAAGATGTTCCATATACTCTAACAGAAGAAGACTACCAGTATTTAAAGGATACTAAAGGGGGAGAAGATTCTGAAGAGTATCAGCGAATAGTACGGGATATTAAGTCTAAGCGTTTTGTTCCAAAATTTTCTATTAACCTAGAAGAAGTTAAGACTTATGAACTTCCCGAAGACTTTAAGCCAACAGCATTTGTACGGAATAACCGTTCCGGATTCACATGTAGATATGGTTTGCCTCATTATGGTGATGTTCGAGATTTAACCGATTTTATTCAGATTCTTTTTAAGCAAGAAGATGAAAAATTTTCCGCAATTACTCGTAAATTACGCTATATTCAGGAACAGAAAAAGAAGCGCGATGAAGGCGAGATGATTCCATTCGAATCTATCCCTTCACTTACTAAGCAGGAAGAGAAAGATTACTCGGATTATGCTATTAGATGCAATTTGGCAACAATGAGAGCAACTAGAGCAGCTCATCTTCTTGAGTATAGGGGCCAAGATATTTCTAAACTACCGCTCGAGAAGAAGCTTACATTAGCAGATGACCCAGAATTAGATATTAACGTTTATAAAAAGATTTCAGAAGCATTAGAAACTTTGAAAATTGGTTTGCAGAAAGAGATAAAAATTGTTAGTCCTATTACTAACAGGGAGGTGATGTATCCCTTTACGTTTCGACTCTTTGATTTATTTCAAGCCATATCAACCGCAGAGCCTTCTGGAATTACTGTTGAGTTTGAGTAAGCATACACATAATAGTGTAGCAGAACTTTTAGTAATGCCATTTGAACGTGTTAGAATGCTATATAATGCGCTTATATCATTATTAGAACAAGAAAAGAAAGCAGTTGATAAACAGCAACAAGATAATGGTACAATGAATCCAGCAAACATGCAAGGACTAATGAAAAATCCAATGTCTGGTATATCTAATCAAGCAAATTCCTTAATAGGAAATGCTATGTCAAATTTCAAAATGCCAAGCATTGGAAGTTTCCATTTATAGAAAAGGCTAGCAATTACTAGAGAGCTCCTAATTTTTTTAAAAGAGATTAGGAGCTTTTATTTTTTGAAGACGGAAGCAGAATTATGTACAGTTATAAGAAAAGCACTTATAAAGCCTTATAAGATAGCGGATGAGAGCGCATTTGGAAGAACAGGTGTTTTTTCTAGTATAAGACCATTTGACGGAATAGGCTTAATTGAGTTAGAAGGAAAAAAACATTTCCTATGTTGGGAAGCAAAATACCTGAAAACTGCTGGCGCTTTTTCCTTTAAAAGACTACAACCATGGCAGAATGAATTTTTAACTGTGTATTCTGAAGTAGTAAAATCATTTGTTTTAGTAGGTATAAATTATGGTAGAGCGGATATAAGAGTTTTTGCCTTTGACTGGAATAACGACTTTAGTAATTTATATCTACAAGGCTTTTCTATCCATAAAAAATATATGGATTTGCTTCCTTACAATAAAATACAAAAAAATAGTTTGACATTATCAAATATTATTTCATATAGTGATTTAAAAAATGTATATGAAGACTTTGACAGAACTTTAGAAGGCTTTAAAAGTAAGAATGGCAGCAGCAATATTTAAATGTGAGAAATGCGGTAAGGAGAAGACTATAACTTTTCAAGTTGGGAAGAAACCAGAAAATGTTGTATGTGATTGTGGCAATTCTATGATTAGACTTTTTAAAAAAGTAGGTGTTGGTTATATTATAGAAGATGACATTCTGAAAACAGGATTTCGTATGACTTATTATAAAGATAAAGGCAATTAGAAAATGTCATTAAGGCCTAATGATACTTGTTTCATTAAACAAGCTTCGCCAGAATCTATAAACTTTTATAGAAACCATTCTACTAAAAACCCATTTCTCATCAGGCCATGTTCTATACCAAGAGATGAAGTTCTTATTATAGATAGGTTATTAACAGAAAGTATTGCTATGGTTCATTATTTAGATAACCCAACTAAAGTGTCTGTTCTTTATTTAAAGGATTTAGTCAAAGCTAAAAAAGGATAATAGATGATAAAATTAAATTCACTGGATTTAGAAAATTTTATGTGCATTAAGAAAGCGCATTTAGAATTTGAAAATCAGAAAGTAATAATATTATTAGGTGATAATGGTAATGGAAAATCGGCAGTATTAGATGCTATAGCATTATGTTTAACTGAATCAAAAAGAAGTAATACTTATAAAGAATACATAAGACGTGATGAAAAGTCAGCTTCTATTTTATTGAGGGCAGAAATTAACTCTTACCCAATATCTTTTGAAATTTCTATTAATCAATCGGGAACTGCCTTAGATAGGAAAGTAATTTATAAAAAAGAGCGGGAAGAGCCATTTATTAATTCTGAAGTTACTGAGTTACTTGAAAGATTACAGTTACCATACTTTGGACAAATTTTAATGTCTGCACAAAGTGAAGATAATATTACTAAAAAAACTCCTGCTGAAAGAGCAAAGTATTTAAGAAACTTATTAAATTTTTCTTTTGAAAAGCAAACAAATTTTTGTAAAAATAAATTAGAAGAGATAAAAGTAGATTCAAAGAAAAATTCAGACTTAATTGAATTTAATACAAATGCTATAGAAATAAAGAAAAAGCAAATTAAAGAAGTTCCTACAGAAGATTATATGCCAAAATTTAATAAGTTTGTCGAGGCAAGTAAAGTAATAGAGGAAAAGTTAAAAGATTATAAGGATTCATATAAAGAACAGAATGACCTAGTTCATAGAAATAGAGAGCTTCTTGAAAAAAAATCTAAAATAGTTTCAGAAATTGAGTATAATAAAAAATGCTTAGCGGACTTACCAAATTTAGAAAAGCAACTTAAAACATTGGAAGATGATAATAAATATTTAGATGAAAAAATAGCTGAGGTACATAAATTTATTGAAGATGATACAAAAGCTCTTAATGAACTTATGGACGATTTTTCTAAAATAGATGATTCATCTAGTGATATATTAACTTCAGATATAATACAACTTAAGTCCGAACTGGCTACAGTTAATAATCATATAGACTTAGTAAACAAAGGTAAATGTCCTACTTGTGGCTCTGTTTTTTCAGCAGCCGAAGTAGGCTCCTTAAATGAAAAGAAGAAACAATTATTAGAACAAATAAAGGTAAAGCAAGAAGAAGTAAATAAAATTAGGATTGCTAAAAATAGCTTAGTAGTTGAAAAGGATAAATTAGAAAAATCAATCTATAGTTATAAGCTAGATATAAGAAAACTTGAGATTGGTAAGCAGAATAATAAAAATAAGTATGAAGAAATAAATACTAAAATAGCCGAATTAAAAGCACTATCTGAAGTTAATTATGCTGAAAAAGAAAAAGAGCTAAAACTATTAGATGAAGAAGAGCACGAATTAAATATCAGACTAAATACAGTAAAAGAAAGAATTACTATGTACCAACAATTAACTACTGACTTACAAAGTGCACAAGAAGTATTAATAGATATTACTAAAAAAATGTCAGAAAAAGACAATATAATAAATACTAATAAATTACTTAATGATGAGATTGAAGCATTAACAAAAGCAATAGAAGAGTCTTATAAAAAAATTGCTAAATGTGAAACCGATGAAAAAACATATAAAGAAGCATATGTAATTTTAAATAAAAAATTGCCTGATTACTTAACTATAAAAACATGTGACTTATTAGAGGAGGAAATGAATAATTTTGTTCATGTAGTATTCCCCACTATGGTTATTAAATTATATCAGAATAAATCCGGTATAGAGTTCTTTTATACAGATAGCATAAATACTAAAAAAGAAGAGATGTCAAATGCTAAAATGGCATCAGGATTCGAAAAGGATTTATTATCTTTAGCATTTAAGGTAGCTTTATGTAAATTGTATAATTTGTCATTCGCTTTCTTCGATGAGGCTGATGGGCATAGCTCAGATAAAAATGCTGAGAAATTATTTAAGTCTTTATTTACTAATGGGCTTTTTGAACAGGTATTTTTAATATCCCATAAATCTACAGTTAAAGATGTTGTTAAATCTAACGTAGATAATGTATTAGTATACTATGTAAAAAATGGGGTTTTTTCACTAGATAGCGCGTATTAGAAAATTCAATTTTCAAAAACAAATTAGTCATATTTTCATAGCAGAAAAGATTAGTGTTACTATTATAAAGTAGAAGTTGAGAAAGGTTTAGCCTACATTAGAAGTAGCTAATTAAATTCCCTCTCTAGAGGAAGAAAGCAAGCATTATAAAAAAGGAAAAAGATGCAGGTAGTAAAACGTGACGGTTCAAGACAAGAATTTAATGATAAAAAAATTTTTAGTGCAGTATCAAAAGCAAACAGTAAAGTCGAAAAAGAGAAAAGACTTACAGAAGAACAAATTTCAAAAGTTGTTGAAACAACTCTTAAGTTTCTTCCAAAAAAAGAAGATGTAGTTTCAGTAGAGTTAATACATGAGAGTGTAGAAAATGCGCTCATGAAACTTAATTTCTTTGATACTGCTAAGCAGTATATTAGGTATAGAGAAGATAGAGACAAAGAAAGATTTAAAAAGTATACAATAATTAAAGAAATGGAAGAGAAGCTTGCCGCTTCTAATGTACAGAATCAAAATGCTAATCTTGATGAGGAATCTTTCGGCGGAAGAAAAGGTGAGATGGATTCTGCTTTCTTAAAGGAATATGCCCTTAATTACTGTATTAAACCTAAATTTGCCCGAAATCATAAGAATAATAGAATCTATATCCATGATTTGGACAGTTATACTGTGGGACAGCATAACTGCTTATCTGTCCCAATGGATGAGCTATTGGAAAATGGTTTTAAGACTAAGCAAGTAGATATTAGGCCAGCTGGGTCAGCAAATACCGCTTTTCAGCTTTTGGCAGTAATATTTCAAATACAGTCACTTCAACAATTTGGTGGTGTTGCAGCAACGCATTTAGATTGGACAATGGTACCGTATGTTAGAAAATCATTTTTTAAGCATTTTAAGGACGGGCTTAAATATATTGAGGGAATGACTGATAAAGAAATAAAAGAATTTGAAAAGAATCTATTGGAAAAGAACTAGTGGTAAAAGTAGCAACAAAAGAAGAAGCTTTACAGCATATGTGGGAAACAGTTGGGATAGAATGTAAAGATTGTGGTGTAATTTTTAGTCGTAAAATTAGAAGTGATAGACCACGTACATATTCCGTTTTTCTTTGTCCAAAATGTTCTAGAGTTAAAACCTGTTTAGAAAAATT
>ERZ772961.248-NODE-248-length-23300-cov-3.239923_pt1 | contig 23300 bp, 17 predicted proteins | sample MGYA00580677_ERZ772961 | MGnify/ENA primary metagenome ERZ772961 (study PRJEB29015, sample SAMEA2738088) | human oral metagenome | biome: human oral; feature: human-associated habitat; material: saliva | place: China | collected 2227 ... | reverse complement strand
GCCCTGATGGTTCTTGGGTTGGAAAGTTCTCCGAGGAGGGTATCGAACTGTCTGTTGCTGCGGATGGGTCCTGGGTTATGAAAAAAGAGGGCCAAGGAACTATTACCGTTGCTGCTGATGGTTCGTGGGTTCGTAAAGGTGATGACGGCGCCACGTTTACCACGAAGACCGATGGAACTTGGGTATACACTGATGCCGCGGGTAATACTGGAACCTCAGAGGACGGTAAGGCTAAGGTTACGATACCTAAAAGCCCAGACATGAGCGCTATCAAGCCGTCAAAAGACGCTACTACTCCAAAGACCCCTGTGCAGCCCAAGAAAGTTAACAGCTAATTCTTAGGGGAGCATCCTTCACCTAGCGCCCGTGCACAGGGCGATCTAGAGTCCCGGACCGGTACAGTTTCAGCACCAGCCCGGGGCTACCTTTATCCACCACATGCTATAAGGGGTGTGCGACTGATATGCGGAAAGGTTTGCCAATGACGGCTGCTCAAAACGTACCGGTTCTCCTCGTTACGGTTCTCACCGGTGTGCTGGCCCTCGCTCTAACCGGGTGCACCACCAGCGGTGCGGGCGCACCCACCGGTACTGCCTCATCTGTGGCAGCTGACACCGAGCCCGCCGAAAACCCCGGCGGTGTGCACACCCTGACCTTCAATACCGACACCGCAGTCGTGCAAACAGACGGTTCTTGGTTTGTTACCAACCCTGACGGAACTCAGCTGCACGTTAACCCCGACGGGTCATGGGCCGCAACCGGTAGTGATATAGGTACTATTACCGTAAACGCCGACGGCTCATGGCGGTGGACCGGATCCCCCGAAGGTGGAGTTATTGACGTTAACCGTGACAGATCCTGGACCTGGATCGGCGGTATTAATAAAGGCAGTATGCGTGTTAAAACCGACGGAACCTACGACAACCCCGGAGGCGGCGGCACCCCCGTGCTCCCCGCAAAACCAGGTACACCCACGCCCGCCAGCGCACCCGGGGCGGCAACACCCAAAACCCCTATTAACCCAGCCATACCTGTAGAAAAATAGCGGCACCGCACCTTCTGTAAGACAACAGGCTGCTATCGTTACCTCTTTTCCCGGTGAACCTCAGAATTCGCAATGTGCAATGCGGCGGAAACTAAATGTACTCATGCGCCCCGGGATGAGCGCCATGCATGAGGAAAACAGCCGCGCATTCTCAAAAATAAGCTGTAATTTTCCGGCGTTTACTGAGGTCACCCTGCTAAGCTAATAGCACCACACCGATATATGAGCCCCGTTGCATGAAAAGGACAAGATGAATACCGTCTTCAAAAATTCAAAAATATCTGTACTGACCGCTCTTAGCATCGCGGGGCTGCTCACTCTTAGCGCCTGCGGCACCACCAACACCATCTCCGAAGACAGTGCATCCGCAACCCCCGGTGAAACCAGCAGCGCAAGCACCACACCGAAGCCCACCGCCAGCGGCAGCAAAGGAGCCGCAGCAGGCAAAACCACTGGCAGTGCAGGCGCAGAAACAAACCCGGGCACGGCAGGGGCATCCACCCAGGCGAACCCCCACGAAAAACCTAAGACCAGCACCAGCCCCAGTACCGCCGAAACCAGTGCAGGCGGCGGCACCCAGACGGATGGCAGCGGGCAGAAACCCGCAACCTCCGCAAGCAGCCCAGCCTGGAAGAACACCGAAAACGGCGGGGCAACCGTCACAGTGGGTACCGCAGGGTCTTGGACCCGCACCAACCCCAACGGTGACACCACCACGGTCAAGGCAGACGGCTCATGGGAAACCCGTTACGCCAACGGTGACACCGCAGAAGTGAGCGTAGACGGGGAATACACCGTTGTTAAAAACGGGTCTCCCACCACTGAAAAACCCGCAACACCGCAGGTTCCTGCTGTGCCCAGCGGGCAGAACGTCACCCCCAAAGCGCCAGCAGAACCCACACAGACCTCCAAATAGTTCCCTCCATTGAGCGGATAACAGCTGCTACCCGAACGTTGGCCTCAAAAACAAGCGGGGGAGCGGCGTGTGACCTGTGGCAGCGATCCTAATAGCAGACAGAGGCACACTACCTGCGGCAGGGGCGCCACGGTATCCCCGCTGCGGCAGTATCCCACTACAGCTGAGGTGGGAGCCGCCTCGCCAAGCCCCACTGCTTCGGTGCTCTCGCTGTTCACAGGTGGGTATCACAGTATAAACACAGGTCAAACATAGCCACCCCTTATATAGTGGAACCTATCACTACCGCAAGCCTGCAATAATGCGGGTGCACGAACTGCGGCAGTACACCCCAAACCGTATACCAACCACCACAGAGGAAAACCCTCATGACCACCTCCGCTAGAACCCCCTCCACGCTGCTGAGCTGACGGTCACGCCTTCACACAATCCCTTCGGGAAAGAAGCCGCCTACACCACCGTATGCGGCAGGCGAACAACTGACCCGATAAGGCCGCCAGCTCATAAACCTGTGCGGAAAGAGCGGCGGCGCGTCAGTGCGGAAATAAGGCGCGCCGTACGGCTCAACCACCTCGGCACAGGAAGCTGCCGTTCAGGGGCCACAAGTAACGTTCCGTGCCTCGGGGGTAGCCCAACAGGCGCCGCATCCAACGGAGGATGCGGCGCCCTACGGTATTACCGGTAGAATGGGTGCTGTACACGAAAACCGCACACACGGTGTACCAGCAGCGAGGAGGCATATATGCGCGACGCAGCTAACGCTTACGCTCGGCGCGCCTTCACCCCTTGCAACACCCCCTGTGCATGCACTGAAACGGATGCGCATACGCTGTGCATCCCCACCCGCACCGCCCTAATGGGGCGTGCCTGGGCTATCTCAGGTACCGCCGTGCTCCTCGGCGCAGCCGGACACACCCTTGCCGGGGCCAGCGCGCCGCACCTTATGATTCTCATCCTGTGCACCGCGCTTGGGGCGCTCATGAGCCTGGTGCTGCTGCTGGTTATGAGCCGGATGCGCAACCGCATCCCCCAAGCCCTCACCGCAGGAACCGCCCTAGGCGCCGTTGCCGTACAAGCACTACTGCACACACTCTTTAACCTCTCCCACGCGCCCTCCCTAGCGGGGGAGCACATCGCAGCAGCCCACGCCAGCACCGCCGCGCACGGGGCACATACCCATACGCTGGGCAACCATGTTTTACCAGGAAACACGCCCTATGACTATGCCCCATCGGGCGGCGGGGTAGGCGGCACCCACACCCTCACCCACGCAGCGGCCGAACACGCACATATACCCATGTTCGGGGTGCACCTAGTGGCAGCTATCGCCAGCCTGGGGGTGCTCTACAGCGCTGAGCGCACCCTCGCTCGCTTAATACGCCTGCTCGCCATGAAAGTGCGTGCCCTGGGGGTGGCTCTTTTCACCCCGCCAGCCGTGCTGCCGCTGCTGGGGCGGCGCATCCTACTGTATATTCCGAACACACCCGCCACCGGGCGGGTTGCCACCCTCAAATACTGCCGTATTGAGCGCGGCCCGCCCGCCTTCGTCTGAGAAAGCCAGCGTGCCAGATGGTGCACGCACCCGCACCCGGGTTACCGCAACCCGTGACTCAGACAAGGAAACACTATGCGCACTATTTTGCGTACCCTACTTGCCGCGCTCACGGCAACGCTGCTGACGCTCACCGCCGCGCCCGCTTATGCGCACGACGAGCTCGTCAGCAGTACCCCCGCCGCCGATGCGACCCTCAGCAAGGCACCCACCGAAATCACGCTCACCTACAGCGCTAACCTCATGAACGTTGAGGGCGGCAACCGGGTGCGCGTGACCGACTCGGCTGGCAATTCCCTTGTTGAAGGGAAAGGCGACGCTAAAGTCAGCGGCAACACCGTCACCCAGACCCTCAACCTCAAAGACCCCGCAGCGGATGAAACGTACACCGTCACCTGGCGCGTGGTCTCATCCGACGGGCACCCCATTCAGGGTACCTACAGGTTTACTGTGGGGGCCGGTAAAACCGCCTCGGCACCTGTAAGCAGCGCCTCCGCCGAACAGAGCAGTGAGGCGCAGAACGGGCCGGACACGGAACATAAAGAAGGACTTGCCCCCTGGCTGTGGGGCGGCGGCGGGCTGCTGATCCTGCTGGTCGGGGCGATTGTGGTGATGCTCATCCGCAAACGCAACGACGGCTCAGGAACTACTAAGTAGCCGCACTCACTAAGTATGCGCAATAGCTGGGGTCGTCCCTCGACCGCAGCTGCGCACAGCACACACCGGGCGGTACCGCCCAGAAAGAGAAAACCAACCATGTTCAAGAATCATCAGAAGCTCGTAACCTTTACCTGCACCGCCGCAGCTGGGGTGCTGCTGCTCTCCGCCTGCGGGGGTGGCTCCACCAGCACCGGCTCATCCGGTTCCGCATCGGCATCCTCCTCGGCAAGCTCATCAGCCTCAGCGGGGGCTAGTGCGGCAGGCGGGCAGGGGGCCAGCGCCTCGTCAGGCACCCTAAAAATTGAGGGGGCCTGGGTGAAAGCCAGCAAGGGCAGCATGACCGGCGTGTTCGGCAAAATCACCAATAGCGGGGACAAACCGGTGAAGATCACCAGCGCCTCCTCGACCGCCACCGACACCGTGCAGCTGCACACCACCACCAAAGGCTCAGATGGCGGCACAAAGATGGAGCAGGTGCACGAGTTCACCATTGAGCCCGGTGCCACCCTGGAACTCAAGCCCGGTGGTGACCACATTATGCTCATGGATATGGGCTGCTCGCTCGCCGCAGGCGGGGCGACCACTGTGACGGTCAAGACCGAAGACGGCGCTTCCCTTGAATTTAAGCCGGTGGCCCGCGACTACCAGGGCGCGAAGGAAGAGTACAAGGGTGAAGGTTCAGCGTCAGCCACCGCCGATGCCTCGGCAAGCGGGCATGACCACTCGCATGAGGGACATGACCATGAACACGGCGGGCACGACCACTCACACAGCCACGATGGGCACGACCACTCGCATGAGGGACATGACCATGAGCACGGCGGGTCCTCAGCCTCCGGGTCGGCCTCAGCCGGTGAACACGCTGACCATGACCACGGCGAAGGATCCCACGAGCATTCGCACGGTGCGGCAGGGGCCTCCGAATCGCCGCTGCCCGAGTGCAAGTAGCCGCAGCACCGCGCTAATACCGTAAATCGCTCTATGGGAGGCGGGTAAACCGATGGCGTCAGGTCATCACACGGTGCCTTGCGGTGCAGGACTTTTGAGCCCTGCACCGCAAGGCACCGGCCCCGCCGCGAAACCCAGAAAAAACAACGGTAAACCACTCAGAACCGAAAAACTGTTTGGTAAAATAAATGGACTTAAGCCGCACCGGATCGGGCGGTAACCGGCCCTATCGTACCTACTGTAGGAAAGCCCGTAACCGGTGCAGCAGGATGCTACCACCGTAGCATCCAGAATGCGCACACCACCTTACAACCACCACGAGTAGCGCAGGATAAAACATGCCACCCGAAAACCCACATAAAACCACAGATACTGCGGGGCAAACGCCCCTAGGCGCGATGCGCCGCCGCACCGTCATTACCGGCGCCGCCGGGGTAGGGGTCGGCGCTGTTGCCGGGGCCAGCGCCCACGCGCTGCTGTCACCGCCCCGCTCGGACATGTCGGTCCCCGGGCGGAAACCCGCCGACATTGCCCTCACCGACGCCACGGCAGGATTCTACGGTGAACACCAGCAGGGGATCGCCACAGAATCCCAAGCGCACGCCCGGTTCATCGCCATTGATCTGAACGAAAACCTCCACGCCGAGGCAATCCAGCGGCTCCTGCGTATCCTCACCAACGATGCTGCAGCATTGACGAGAGGAACCGCCCCGCTCACCGACCAAGAACCTGAACTTGCCCAGGTCAGCGCGAACCTGACCGTCACTATTGGGTTCGGCTCCCGCATCTTCGATATCGCCGCACCCGAGAAAAAACCCGGCTGGCTCGCGCCCCTGCCGGCGTTCCCCGCCATCGACAAGCTGCAGGACGCCTACACCGGCGGCGACCTGCTGCTGCAGCTGTGCTGTGACGACCTCACGGTACTCTCCCACGCCCAGCGGATGCTCACCAAAGACACCCGCTCCTTCGGGCGTATTAGGTGGGTACAGAACGGGTTCCTGCGTGCTTTCGGGGCTGGCACCGGCACACCGCGTAACCTGTTCGGGCAGGTAGACGGCACCGTGAACCCCACCGCCGACCCCGCCGCAACCCCAGGACGCGGCGGCGCCAGCCTCGACGACATCGTGTGGGGCAAAGGCAGCGCCAGCGCTGGTTACCCGCAGGCGTGGGAACCCGGCGGCACCTCCGTGGTGATTCGGCGCATCCACATGAACCTGGACACCTGGGATGAGGTAGACACCCCCGCCCGTGAGGACGCGATTGGCCGTAAACTTTCCAACGGGGCACCACTGACCGGGACAAAAGAATTCGACGACCCCGACTTCGCCAAAACCAACAACCTGGGGTTTGAAATGATCGCCCCCTACGCGCATATTCGCCGGGCCCGCGGGGAAGAACTCGATAAAAAACCGTGGGAGCGCATCCTGCGCCGCGCCTATAACTACGACGAACCCGTGGCGAACGCGGGCGGGCTGTCCCGGCACGGGGAGGTCTCCGGCGGTATCTCCAACGCGGGCCTGATTTTCGTGGCATACCAGACCGACCCGGTGCAACAATTTGTGCCCATTCAGAAACGGCTCGAAAAACTCGATATGCTCAACACGTGGACGATTCCCATCGGGTCGGCGGTTTTCGCTATCCCCGCGGGGGTACGTGAGGAGGGCGGGTATATCGGCGAAAGCCTCTTCACCTAGCCACCCAGAATGTACGCGCATACCTAACACGCACCATCGCACACACCACAGATAAAAAGAACTATGGCTACTATGTCTTCACAACCGCAGAAAACCGAGGCAGGCCCCAAGAGCGCCGCCGTGCGCCCCGGGCTGAGCGCACCCTGGATTGCCGCCTACGCGGGGGTGGGGCTGCTGGTGCTGATTATTTCACTGCGTATTACCGCCGCTAACGCCGCAACGGACTTAGCGGATGCCGGTGCGCTCGTGCGTTGGGGGCTGCCCATCACCGAGGTTGTGCATAACTTTGCAATGGCGACGACTATGGGCGCGCTAATCTTCGCGATGGGCATTATTCCCCGCTACGCCGCCGATGCCGCCGGAACACGCCACGGCACACGCTCCGCACACAATACCGCTGAGAAAGAGTACAAGCCATTCGCCGATGTGCTGAACCTTGCCGCCGCCTCCGCCGTGCTGTGGACTCTAGCGGCGCTGGCTGTGCTGATTCTTTCCTACGCCGATATTTCGGGGCGGCCCATTGGCTCCGGTGCCGAGTACGCCAGTGAGCTGATCAGCTACGTCACCACGTTAGATGCGGGCAAAGAAAAAGGTATGACCGTCGTGGTTGCCGCCGTGGTCGCCACCGCCTGTTTCGGGGTGCGCTCACTCATGGGGCTGTTTTTCATCTTCATGATCTCGCTGGTTGGTATCGCGGATATGGCGCTTTCGGGGCACTCCTCGGGCGGGCAGGACCATATGGGCGCCGTTAACTCCCTGGGGCTGCACCTGCTGGGGGTGAGCATCTGGTGCGGCGGGCTGATCGCGCTGGCGTTTATCTCGCGCGGTATTTCGGGTAAGGATGCGGGCACCGGCACCGTCGTTGAGGAGCGCCGCGGCGAACACACTGCGGCATCTCGTCGCGTGCCGATGGCCCATGCGGTACTGCGCCGCTACTCGCTGCTTGCCCTCATCGGGTTCATTCTCGTGCTGCTCTCGGGCATTACGAACGCGGGGGTGCGCATGTCGTCGTGGCGGGACTTAGGCACCGACTACGGCAAGATTGTGCTCCTAAAACTAGGGCTGACCCTGATTCTGGGAACTATTGGTGCGGCGCATCGCCTCAGGCTCATTCCCGCGCTCGCCGCCGGTAAGATGAGCGGCACACGCGCCCTGTGGAGCGCCATAGCTGCTGAGCTTGTGATTATGGGGGCGGCCTCCGGGCTGGGGGCTTCGCTCTCACGCACGCCGCCGCCGGTTCCGGAAACTCTCGCGCCGGATGCCACGCCGGTGCGCATTATCACCTGGTACGACATGCCGCCCGAGCCGCATTTTCAGCGCTGGTTCACCGAGTGGCGTTGGGACTGGTTCTGGGTTGCTGCGCTGGGGTATCTGGCGATTGTATACCTGTGGGCGTTCGTGAAAGTACGCCATGCGGGTGACTCTTGGCCTGTGATGCGTGCCGTCTCCTGGATGTTGGGGCTGCTCGTGCTGAACTACATCACCTCCGGCCCGCCCGCCGTGTATTCGCGCGTGCTGTTTTCGGTGCACATGTTTGAGCATATGGTGCTCACGATGGTCGTACCGATTCTGCTGGTATTAGGTGCGCCCGTGACGCTGCTGCTTAAGGCGCTGGAGCCGCGCCAGGACGGCACGCGAGGCCCGCGCGAGTGGATTGTGCGCATTGTGCATTCGGGATGGTCGAAAGTTGTTACGCACCCCATTTTTGCCGCCGTCAATTTTGCTGGCTCAATCGTTGTTGTTTATTTCACGCCACTTTTCGGGGTGATGCTGCGGTACCATATCGGGCACGAATTCATGATGATTCACTTTACGCTCACGGGCTATATCTTCATGCTGGTGCTTATTGGTATTGACCCGATTCCACACCGCCCTCAGTACCCTATGCGTCTGATTATGCTGATCGCAACCCTGGGGTACCACGCCTTCGTGGGTATTTCGATCATGAACTCGAAGGCCCTGCTGGCCGCCTCCTGGTTCGGTAACTTGGGGCGCACCTGGGGCCTGTCGGCGCTGGACGATCAGAAGATGGGCGGTGCGCTCATGTGGGGTATCGGCGAAATCCCGACCATGATCGTGGCGGTTGCGGTGGGCTTCCAGTGGTCAATGGCAGATAAGAAACTTGCCACACGCATTGACCGGCAGGCTGACCGTGACGGGGACGCCGAACTGAATGCCTACAACGAAATGTTTGAGCGTCTGCACGAGGAGGACACGCGCCGCGGCCTATAACCGTGTGCCAGAAAGCCCCGCCCGGGTTCTATAATGATGCCCCCTTGGCGGGTTTTTCGTCCCGTGAGCGTGACGTGCTGGCGGTGGCTTCTTCCGGAGGCTCTTCTCATTATGTGGATGTCTGCCCTGACCGTCGCGCCAACAAAAGCCTGCGGAATATAATAAACCCCATGACTAACAACGCAGCATCAGCCCCCACCTTCGAAGAATGGACCGGGGAAGCATCCCCGCAGGCCGTATCTATTCTCTCTGGTAAAGGCGGCCTTATTGTATCCCCCACAAAGGTCGGTTACATTCTCATGGCAACCGACGGCGAAGGACTAGAACGTAAGTTTGACGCGAAACAGCGCAAGCGCCAGAAGCCTGGCGTTGTGCTGTGCGGTTCCATGGAGCAGCTTGAGGCTCTCGCCCAGCTGACCCCGGAAATCCGCGACTTCTACCAGAAACACTGGGACGAGGACATCCTGCTGGGGTGCATCCTGCCGTGGCGTGAGGACGCCGAGAAGTACCTGCCGGATGAGACCACCAAGGAACTGGCCCGAGACACCCGCGCGACCAGCTGCTTCGTGATCCGTTTTGGTGTGCCCGGTGAGCAGATCGTGCGTAAGCTGTGGGAAGGCGGGCGCCTGACCTTCGCAAGCTCAGCAAACCCCTCCGGTATTGGCAATAAGGGCCGTGCCAGCGGCATTGGTGAACGCATTGAAAGCAGCGTGGATTTGATTATCCGCTCCGACGAGTACGTGAAGTCCATCCAGCCCGATAAGTCTGAGGAGACCCGCCACGAGCAGGGCGTGATGGTGTCCATGGTTGATGATGAGGGCAAGATTGTCCCCGAACAGCACGGCGAGCGTGGGGTAACCCCCGCACCGGTGCTGATCCGTAAGGGCCTGGATTATGAGGCGATTATGCGTCACCTCTCAGACTCGTTCCCCAGCTGGGACTACCGCCACGGCATGTACTACTAGGACGCTTATCCGGCGGGGAAACCGCCGAACCTGTGCCTTTAGCCTCCGTGCGTGAACGTACAGTGTGCAGGGTCTAGAAACCAACATAGTCTTCCGCCCCAACCGGCCTGTAGCTGGGCGGGAGCTTTTATGTGGGGGTATCGTCGGAGTGTTCTGCCGGTGAGTCATCGGGGAGGGCGGAGGCATCCGGGGGCTGCTGCGGCGCGAGTGATTGCGCGATACCGTCAAGGATGATGGTGATCTTGCAGATGAGCCAGTCATACGGGTCACGCGTAAAAACATCCAGTATTGCCTGTTGGGCCTGCTCTCGGTAGGGGTCAGTATCCTGGTCCTGATCCTGCTGGTGCGGTGCGGGCTGGTCTTGCCCCACCTGCTCCAGGATGTTCTCCCGCCCCGGGCCGCCATCGGGGATGAGGGCATCAATATGCTCGACTCCGCGCCTGTTGTCGATCACCATATCGAACAGGGTGTCGCAGGCAATAACAGCGTTTTCGGGGGTGAACCCGCGGCGAATTAGGGCGGCGCATAGCTCTTCCAGGAAGTACATTGCCACGGCGGGAACCACCCCGCGTGCGGCTTCGGTGGCGGAGCCGGGGTATTTCTCAAAACTGCGCCACAGGTGCACCGCCTGGGAATGGAGGATGTCCCGCCAGTGCCCTTCAAGCGGGGGCATTTCAACTTGGGAGAACGCGTAGTTCAGGCCCATTCGTACAAGCTCGTCGCGGTCGGGGGCGTACCGGTAGAGGGTGCTTTCACCCACCCCCAGTTTTTCGCGTACCGCCGCGAAGGTGAGGTTTGGGAAACCAACGTCAATGACTGCCTGCGCTATCTGGTCATGGGTGATGCGGGGCGGGCGTCCGCGTCGTGATTGGGTCTGATCCATGGTGAAGTCCTTGTGTGCGCTGTGTGGTTGTTTGTTTTTCACCGTCTACTTTCGATACTACGCTACTGGGCAGAGTTTTATCAGTCATCGGTGTGTTCTGGCTTGTGGAATACCTTTGCGGGGCTTCCCGTGCGGAGAACATGCTGTGCGGGGATGTGCGCTCCCGGTGTGGGTTTGTGCCTGCGGAATACCGCATCACCACACAGATTTTAATAAGTACAGCCTACCCTAATAATTGACTTTACGTTAGCTTAAGCTTACTTTTAAGGGTGTGTGGTCTAACCGCATATGAGAGGTGGCCCACCCCCGCCCCTCGCCGACACGAAGGTACAGCAATGACGCGGTGACACCGCAGAAAGAAGGCGCATCAATGGTACAGCGTCAGTTTCCCAAACCGAGCGAACTCATGGAATTCATGCAGTTCAAAAAGCCTAGCCTGGACTTCACCGGAAACCGCCTGGAAAAAGCGCTGACCATCTACGACCTGCGCAAAATCGCTAAGCGCCGCACCCCCGCCGCTGCCTTCGACTACACCGACGGAGCCGCCGAAGGCGAATTCTCCATGAACCGTGCCCGCCAGGCATTCGAAGACATCGAGTTTCACCCCGGCGTGCTCACTGATGTTTCGACCGTAGACACCACCACCGAGGTACTGGGCGGCACCTCCGCCATGCCGTTCGGTATTGCCCCCACCGGCTTCACCCGCCTGATGCAAACCGAAGGCGAGATCGCGGGATCTGGAGCCGCCGGTGCGGCAGGCATCCCGTTCTGCCTCTCAACCCTAGGCACCACCAGCATTGAGGATGTGCGCAAGGTAAACCCCGACGGGCGCCTCTGGTTCCAGCTGTACGTGATGCGTGAGCGTGAAATCTCCTACGGACTGGTTGAACGCGCCGCCAAGGCCGGGTTCGACACGCTCTTCTTTACCGTGGACACCCCGGTGGCCGGTGCACGCCTGCGCGATAAGCGCAACGGTTTCTCCATCCCGCCGCAGCTGTCGCTCAAAACCGTAGCGAACGCTATCCCGCGCCCCTGGTGGTGGTACGACTTCCTGACCACCCCCAAGCTGGAATTCGCCTCGCTCTCCTCAACCGGCGGTACCGTGGGCGAGCTGCTGAACGCGGCGATGGACCCCTCCATTAACTATGAGGACCTGAAAGAAATCCGCAGCATCTGGCCCGGCAAGATCGTCATTAAGGGCGTGCAGAATGTTGAGGACTCCAAGAAACTTGCCGATTTGGGTGTGGACGGTATTCTGCTGTCGAACCACGGCGGACGCCAGCTGGACCGCGCACCTGTACCGTTCCACCTGCTCCCAGAAGTAGTGCGTGAAGTCGGTATGGACACCGAGGTGATGGTTGATACCGGGATTATGAACGGCGCCGACGTGGTGGCCTGCCTGGCACTGGGTGCGAAGTTCACCCTGATTGGGCGCGCCTACCTGTACGGGCTGATGGCAGGTGGCCGCCGCGGCGTGGACCGCACCATCGAAATTCTCTCCGAAGAGGTGCGCCGCACCATGAAGCTGCTGCAGGTGCAGAACGTGGCTGAGCTGGAGCCCAAACACGTAACCCAGCTGCGCCGCCTGCAGCCGATTCCGAAGGCGTAAGCTCTAAACCTACATAACCTCCCTTTCGCTAGGGGAGGATAAAAGCTCTCGGTGTGAACAAAGCGTTAGAAACTCCTCCTTGTTCACACCGAGAGCCTTTTTAGCATGTAGGTTGCTTCCTGTAGATGAATATATGATGCAGGGCTACGTACTCTTTGTCATAATGAGGTAATTATTTTTCCATGTTCACTCGGCGGAGCACTAATGCGGAGGATCTATAATTGATTTCCTCAATTATCTGAACTTCAGGAGTATCTTCATGGCAGCCTCTGAATCAGTGCCAGAACCTCATGCTGGTTTTACAGCGGATATTACACGTACGAGGCTACCTGCTTCCTTTACTACCGTGCTTATTGGAGAGTCCTTCTCACTTTTCGGCACTCAGATTTCTTCTGTGATGATTCCTCTTATCGTTGCGATAACGCTTAGCGCAGGAGAAATAACTCTGGGCGTTGTCAGCGCTGTAGGGTGGCTGCCCATTATCTTGATAGGACTTATCGCCGGTGCCATTGTTGATAGGCATAGTCGCTGGGCCATGATGGTGGTATGTAATATCACACGTGCCGGATTAATTGGGTTGATCCCAATTCTTGCGCTTACGCAGAACCTCACAGTGACAGTTCTCGTAGTTATCTCATTCTGCATGGGGGTCTGTAACGTATTCTTCGATATCGCTTATCAAACCTATGTCCCCGACATTGTGCCCCCGAATATGCTTGACAGAGCAAATAACAGGTTTGAGCTTATTCGTTCAATGGCTCAGCTTATAGGACCACTTATGGGAGGATTTTTAGCAGCACATTACCGCCCAGAGTACCTAATTACTTTGGATGCAGTAACTTTTCTCATCGCATTTATCGTGTTGCTACTGTTACCAGGTCGTTTCAGGGTTCCATCGGCAATTTCACAGAGAAGTTCGCTGAATACACCCAGTATTATCTCTGATATGTTGGCTGGGCTTAAACTTGTCTGGCGCACGCCTGTTATTCGTTTGGTCGTACTATCTGGTGCCTTCATTAATATTTTTGAGGCAGGAATAAGCGCCTTATTTGTTCTATATGTGACGCGAACCCTTGGATTAGATTCGTCTGCATATGGTATTGCTATAGCGGTAGCAGGGATAGGTGCTTTATGCGGTGCACTTAGCTACCGTATATGGTCGGAGAAAGTTCAAGAGGGAGCCTGTGTAGGTATTGGCGTAGCGTGGATGGCAGTGGGATCGATTCTTACAGCCGCCGCTATTTTTCCTGGATGGTCATGGATCTGTCTGTTATCGGGACAATTTTGTATTGGGTACGGAAGTCCAATCATGAATATAGCTCTCGTAACTTTACGGCAAAAGATCACTCCCGCTGAAGCGCTTGGACGTGTAAATGCTAGTGCCCGTGTCTGCATCATGAGTAGCCTACCGATAGGCGCTCTCATGATTTCTTCACTTGCAGAAGCAGTATCAATCTCAACTGCTCTGTGGGTTGCAGGCCTGGGGGAACTTGTGGTGCTAATCATTTTAGGACCACAACTTTTACGGATTCGTATCCAAGAAAGTTAGAAAGCAGAATTTGTATGTTTTCTCATCTTGCTGACGAGTAGTATTGCCAGACAACGTGACGTTTAGACCATGAATCTATGACAGAATATGACGGCGTATTGCGGGGCGAGTTCATAAACTTTGACCGCCCGGTGAACACGCCCGCACCGCTGGCATAATAGGGTGAAACGAGCGCACCCTGCTGCTCAGCGGGGTCTGGGCGCGAAACCATAGGGGAGAGAATCGTGAGCGAAACCAGCAACCAGCATTCCGGGCAAGATCATACCGGGCAGAAAACCGTGCGCGTGCGCGCCAGCGAACTCATCGGACGATCCTGGCTCAACACCGGCGAGAAGAACCTAGACCTGCAGGCTCTTCGCGGCAAAATCGTGATCCTCGACTTCTGGACCCTGTGCTGCATTAACTGCCTGCACGTGCTCGACGAGCTGCGCCCCCTCGAAGAAGAATTCTCGGATGTGCTCGTCACTGTGGGCGTGCACAGCCCCAAATTTGAGCATGAGGCAGACCCGGTAGCGCTCGCCGCAGCCGTAGACCGCTACGACATCAAACACCCCGTACTCGACGACCCCGAACTCACCACCTGGCAGGCCTACACCGCCCGCGCCTGGCCTACGCTCGTGGTTATCGACCCCGAAGGGTATATTGTGGCGCATCTTTCTGGGGAGGGGCACGTGCAGGGGCTTACCTCACTCGTGCGTGAGCTCGTTGCCGAACACGAAGCAAAAGGTACCCTGCACCGAGGCGACGGCCCCTATGTGCCCCGACCCAAAACCGAGGGAACATTCGCTTTCCCGGGGAAAGCTATCGAACTCCCCACAGAGTTCGGACCCAAAAACCTGTTCGGCACCGGCGCACGCACCTACCTGGTGTCCGACACCGCTAGGCACCGCATCCTGCAGGTTGCCGAAGACCTCAACACTGTGCTGGCAACCTACGGTGGGGGAGAGGACGGCGAAAAAGGCTACGCCGACGGAACCGGAACCACTGCACGCTTTAACGAACCGCAAGGGCTTGCTTTGGTACCCGCCGAACTGCGTGAAAAACTCGGGTACGATGTGCTGATCACCGACACCGTGAATCACCGGCTGCGCTCGCTGAACCTGCGCACGGGTGAGGTTCGTACCCTTGCGGGCAATGGCGTGCAGCGCGTGATTGATGGAGACAACGCCGTCACGGGCAACGCGAACCATATCCCCGCGGATGCGCCCGCCACCGCTGTAGCCCTCTCATCCCCGTGGGATGCGGTCTACTCGCGTGAAGCCGGGCAGTTCGTGATCGCGATGGCTGGCACCCACCAGCTCTTCGGCTACGACCCCGTCTCTGAAACCGTCAGTATTTTCGCGGGCGCCGGGGTTGAAGGGCTGCAGGACGGTACCGCCGAGGACGCATGGTTTGCCCAACCCTCCGGCATTATCGAGGCGCGTGACGGCAGTCTGTGGGTAGTCTGCTCGGAAACTAGCGGGCTGCGCCACATAACCTTTACGCGGGACGAACACGGACACCAGAGCGTACAGGTGACCTCTGCTGTAGGGTTGGGTCTGTTCGATTTCGGGTTTGTGGACGGCGACTCGCAGACCTCACGTATGCAGCATCCTCTGGGACTCGCGGAGCTTCCCGACGGCTCTATCGCAGTGGCAGACACCTATAACGGTGCGATTCGCCGCTGGGATCCTGCCGCGAAGGAACTGAGCACCTTGCAGCGCGGACTCGCCGAACCCGCCGACCTCCTGGTGGAGCATAGTCCGGGTGAGGAGCCCCGCCTGATAATCGTGGAAACCAATGCGCACCAGCTGGTGCGTGCCGCCATTCCGGCGCAGGCGCAGAAAGTGGACGAAGGGGCGATTACAACCGCCCGACCCGCCACGAAGCTCACCGGCGGAACCCTCAAATTCACCTCGCGGTTTACCGTGCCGACCGGGCAGAAACTCGATACCCGCTGGGGAGACCCGACCCAGCTGAAAATCTCATCCACCCCCGAAAACTTCCTGCTGGACGGTGCCGGTACCTCCCAAGGGCTCAGCCGTACCCTCGTGCTCAACCCCGAAATTCAGGAGGCGGTGCTGCACATTACCGCCCGCGCTGCCGCCTGCGACGGCACCCCCGACGGCGATATTCCCGAGCACGCCGCATGCCACCTATACCAGCAGGACTGGGGTATTCCGGTCATCGTCACCGGTGATGCCGCGGATGAGAGCGAACTCGTGTTGGATTTGCGGGGGATTAACTAGAGCCCGCCCTGTGAGCCTATAAACGTCTGCGATATTGCAGAAAATAACTTTTAGCCAAAAAGTAACCAAAGGCGCATACATAAAACAAGAACGGTATGACGGGAATTACATACGTACTAATAGTGCACTCACTGTGAGCTATTCTTTATCTATGCGTATTCACTCTCCCGTCGAGAAGCTCCTGACTGCCTGGGTTATTGGCGTTATCGTGTCCCTCGTGGCGGCCGCTGGCGCGCTTTTCGCCACCAATAAACTGGTGTACGGACCGGAGGGGAAAGTACGCGAATATTTCCACGCACTCCAAACGGGTAACGGATCATACGCGCTGGGGCTGCTCGGGGCCAGAATCCCCGACGGAGACCCCGCTATGCTCGACGGCGACACGCTGCGGCGTGCAGCCTCAACCCTCAAAGATGTGCAGATTGACGTCATAGAGAAAGACCCCAACGGAAATGAAGCAACAGTGCGCGCCTCCTACACCATTGACGGCAAAAGCGAACACACCGATTTCCGGCTCCACCAGGCGGGCACCCACTGGGGAGTCTTCGACCGTTGGGATATTGAGTCGGGGGAGCTGCCCACCCTCACAGTGAAAATCGCGGGGGTTGAGGCAGCCACCGTGAATAACCGTAAAGTCGCCGTCGATCAGGGCGAGGCATCATTCCCGGTATTCTACCCCGGGGTGTACACGGTCGCCTACGACTCCGCAGTGTACACCACCTCAAAAAGCGTGCAGCAGGTGCTCACAGCAGATGCATCCTCCCAGGCCGATATAGCCCTGGAACCAAGCGAAAAGGCGCTGGAATCCGTACAAACCCAGGTGCGTTCCTACGTTGATAAATGCGCGGCACAAAATACCCTATACCCGTCCGGATGCCCATTTGAGTACTCCTTCGGTGGGCGAGTAGATGGGGCAGTGAAATGGTCAGTTATTGAATACCCGCAGCCGAAAGTAACTGCAGAATCAGACAAAATGTGGAAACTCTCACCCGCAGAAGGCAAAGTAAAAATCTCGTTCGAGCAGCTAGATTTATACACGGGAACCCATAAAGAAATAACAAAAGAAATCCCGTTCACACTCAAAGGCATGGCCGAGGTAGACGCGAAATCCGTGCGCGTCTCCTTCTGAAACACTGCGCCAGTATTATCCCCCCGTTCCCGCCAGCAGGTAAACGCCCCGTATCCGCAGCACCCACGCTAAGACCGGCTGCACCCCAGAAAACCACGCGCCCGAACGGCAGGAATAGGGCAGTAGAAACCGCGCGCCCCACTAGGCTATGAGCGCTCATACCACTAAAGTGGAGAGTATGGCAGAACGCGCACACGAAATCAGCAGCAAACACGGCACCGCCGAACACATCTACCACCCGCGCATCCGCTCCTACGGCAGGCGCGTCGAAGCGGCACTACCGGGCACCCTCACACTCATCGCCGCGCTCGCCTTCCTCGGCTACAAACGGCCCGCCCTGCCCTACACCATAGTGACGCTGCTCATCGCGTTCTGCGCCGGTATCAGCCTCTACTCGGTGCTTAAACCCACCATTGTGGCCCTGACCGACACCCACGTGCTGCGTGCCCGCCTCATCGGCTGGAAAGCCGTGCCGCTCAAAAACATAGACCACACCATCCTTGTTGAAAAGCTCTACCCCAAGCAGGCGCACGGCAAAAAAACCACCGGCATGGGGCGGCTGCGGTACCGCCCCGTCCCCGCCATGTGGGCCATCGGCAAAAACAAGAAACCGCTTATGCGCCTGGACGGGCGCGTCTGGGATGCAAAAACAATGCGCACCGTCTCCTCAAAACTCTCGGAGCAGACCACCGTCTACCAGAAAGCGAACGTGCTCGATATTGATAAGCTGCACCCGCACCTGATCACCTTTAACGAGCTGCACCCCGGCTGGCGCTCAGCCACCATTGCCGTGGTCGCCGCGCTCGTCATCCTGCTGCTGGGAGCCGGGGCGCTACTGCCCGAAGAAACAGCACGCGCCATCCACCTGATTTCCTCATAGAAGCCACCTACACAACACAACGGGGGCGGTATGTTCGACAACATACCGCCCCCGAAGCCTAGACGCACCTTACTTAGCCCGCGAAAGAACCGCCACCAAATACTCCGAATCCTCGGTGAAAGGACGCAAATCCCAGGTGCTGTAGGTGGCATCCACATTAAAACCAGCCTGACGCGCATCCGCAAGGAACTGCTCAAACGAATAATCCCGCCCAGGGCCGGAACCATACCCCACTACGGCCCGGCCGCCCGGGGCCAGCACCCGATAAAAATTCTCAACCACAGGGTACCGGGTAGAACGCGCCAAAAAGCCCATCACATTCCCCGAACACACCAGCAGCTCAAACCCGTCCTGACCGGCTTCACCGTTGAACCCAAGAGCCTGCGGCAAATCCGCCAAATCAGCGGTGACCCAGGAAGCCTCGGGGCACACACGGGTCGCCTCATCAATCAGCTCAGGGTCAATATCCACACCGGTGACGCGGTGCCCCAGCGCGTGCAGCTGCTTGCCCACCCGGCCCGGGCCGCACCCGGCATCCAGGATTTTTGCCCCTCGGGAAGCCATCGCATCCAGAACACGTGACTCACCGCCCAGGTCGTTACCCTCAGCCTCCATCTGCTTAAAACGCTCAATATACCACTGTGAGTGGCCCGGGTCGTTTTCCTTCTTAATGAGCCACAGCGACTTTTCGCGCTCGCCGGGGGCATTGAACTGTATCTCAGCCATCAGTTGCCTTTCTATAGGGTGGAGTGTGTGCACGTCTTCGTTGCGGGCGGGGCCGCGTGGGAGCAGAACACGGGCCGCATAAAGAGCATCACTGCGCTCTTTATGCGGCCCGGTGTATCTGCTGTGCGGGCGCGCCCTCTAACAGTCTACTTCTTTGCCGCCGCCTTCTGAATAATCTGCTGGCTGCGCAGCTTCGCCATAGAGGCAGAAGCGGCACGTGAGCTGGGCTTCAGAGGCGGGCGCGTAGCAGCCTGAGGCACCGACAGCTCAGCGGGGGAACGCCGCGACTTGAGCATGCTGGCCCCCGGCGTGTACCGCTTACGCGGCCCGTTGAAACTAGCAGAAGGAGAAGTCACCACGCCAGTGGAAGAGCCAGCCGGTGCTGACTGAACACCTGCGGATTTAGCACGCACCGCCTGCTGCCGCATCCCCAGCCGGTACGCTTTCGCGGCGCTGGTGGTCTTGGCCGCCTCCGTACCGCCGCCTGCAGGCTGCGGCTTATTCGCGGGTTGTGTGGGCTGTACACGTGCAGGCTGGGTCTGCTGTGCGGTTTGGCCCGATCCGGTGCCGCCCTGCTGCGGCTGGGAGGCTTTCTGCTGCTCCACCTGAGTCAGGGGCTCGGTGGCATCGTTGGGCTTCTGCGTCGGCACCGGAGCAGTGGCCTGCGCCAAGTCCCCAGACGCCTGAGCGGCAGAAGCTGCCGGGGCTGACGTTTGAGCTTTCTGAGCGGGGGAGGAGGCGTCCTGAGCCTTCTGCTGCTTTGACTGCTGTGCAGCGGCCTCTTTCGATGCCGTTGAAGAAGCTGCGGCAGGTTGCTGCGCGGCCGTATTCTTCGCGGTTTTTTGGGGCTGAGCCGAACTCTGCGCGGGCGCAACCCCAGCTGCCGTACCCTGTTGGGGCGCTGCGGGCTGCTGCTGGGATGCACTCTGTTGCTGAGCTGCGACGTTTTGCTGCGTGGAAGCACCCCGGCCCTGCGCGGGCTGTGTATCCCGTTTCACGGGTGTGGGCTGCTGTGCATTCTGGGATTTCGATACGGCAGCCTGAGGCTGGGTCGGCTGCTCGGAAGCAGGCGCCTTCTGCTGCGCTGGTGCGGTGCGGCCCACCTGACCGTGCGAGACATTGTCCACAGCGGCGGGCCGGGCCGGGGCCTGCGTCGCCGAGCCGCCCTGCACCGGTGCGCGCTGCTCCGAGGCTCCTGCTGCCGACGCCGAAGCGGCGGCCTGAGCGGGCTGCGCCTCCTTGGGGGCGTTCGGGTCTTTAATGGCGCCGAATTCAACCAGCAGATCATCCATAAGCTGCTTCACGTCGCTCGTTCCCGCTACGGGGCCGCCCGCCAGCATCCCGTCGGAACCCAGGATCACGGCCATTGGGGTGCCGCGGCCAAAGTTGTGCATTGCCGCATGCTTGGGATCCACCAGCGCCTCAACGCCCTCATCCAGTTTCTCCAGCTTATGGGCCTGACGAATCTTCTCTTCACTGCTGAACACGGGGTGCAAACCCAGCTGCGGCAGCAGCTTCTGCCACCGGGGAATGGTCTTCAAGATAGGGGTGCAAGAACCGCATGTGGGAGAAGCAAAAAACAGTACACGCGCTTGCACTCGGGACATATCGCGCAGGGTGGTCACACGCCCATCGGTCGTGTAAATAGAGGCGTAAGGGATGGGTACCCGCACATAATCCTCGGACTCATCAGCTGCGGAGGGCAGCACCACCTCGGGAATATCTGGGGCGGGCTCGGCCAGGGACTCGCCCCGCTGAATAGCCCACAGGGTCAGCGCGATCAGGCCCGCACCAACAGCCCACAGCCACCCGGAACCGTTAAGGCCCACCAGCTCATACACCACTGCCTTCCCGCCAACAAACGAAGCCACCACAGTGAGAATGCCCGCAATGGTCAGCGCAATATTACGGATCAGCGTGTAACGGCTCACCGGCGCCGCCGATTTCTTCCCAAAACAGTTACAGCCTTCGGTGCGGCCGGTAGCCAACGCCCGAGCGATCACCACCAGGTAGAACACCATGAGTGCACACGAGGCTATGGCGAACACCGGGAACAGCGGGCCGGGGGCGAACAGAAGCCCTGCGGCGAGCACCAGCTCAGCCCACGGCAGTACAGCAGGGGTGAGCTTCAGCGGCGCAACCGAGTCTAAACCTAAGTTCAGAATACCTTCAACGGTGCTAGAAGGGTCTTTAGCCTTAGCGATACCGCTGGCCGTGAGAGTAACAACAAGGATAGAAGTGCAAAGCAGAAGGGGAGTCATGAGTCCTTGAAAAATTGGGGCCAGAAAATTGTTGTCCTTCCCATACTACTCTCGTTACGTATAAAGATGCGCTTTAATTGCAAGGCTGTGCACATCATTTTTAAAAAATAGCGTCCCGAAGTGCGAAAAAACGTGTGAGCGAATGAATTTCAAGTGTGCAAAGACGAATATTTTTAAGCCCCCGAGCCGATATGTTAGGCCCCACCATGCATATAAATAGGGAGATGTGTCACACACACCGTTACACTAGTGCTTTAGAAAAGTTTCAAGTGACAGGGGTAAAATACGGGTAAACGGGGCGCCGGATGCGGCACCACCCAACGTACACCTGTACAGGTTCGTGCGTACCGCCTGAACCCTGCGGTGAGGCGCATCAGCGCCCGTCGCTACCGTTGCAGTGGAGGTTTCCCATGTCCATAGTCGTCACTGAACCTAAATCCCTGGCCCTTGAAATACTTGATCTTGAGACCGACATATTCGCAACAACCGACAAAAACGCAACTATTGAGGTGCCCCATGCAGAGCTTTTCACCGTGCGCACCGACGAAGGCGCCATACAGCTCACCCAGACAGAACACTACTGGCAGTCACCCTTCGCAACCCGCCCGTCACTGCTGCACTTTCTGACACGCCCCAGGGTAAAAATCACCGTCCCCACTGGGACGTTCCTTGACGCGTTACGGGTGCGCACCAGCTCGTACTGCACTATCGGCGGGATGCGCGCCAGCTACGCCGACCTGACCGCCACCGAAGGCACCATCCGGTGCAGGAACTCTGACTTTTCACACGTTCAGGCGCGGGCGTCATCGGCGTCGGTCCTGCTGGCGAACTGCACTGTTGATGAGGACGCAAGCCTTAAAGTGGCTGGCGGGGCGGTGCTCACAGTGGGCACGTTTGATGAGATGCCCGGCTACCGGGTGCGGGAGGCAACCGGCAGCGTGGAAATATTCGGAAAACAGTGCCGCACCGGCGACTCGTACGATGCCGAGAACCAGCCGAGCGTGTACATCACCTGCTCCGGCGGGCACGTGGAAGTCGAATAGGTGCAGCGTCAGCAACCAGGCTTATAAGAAGGGGAGGAAAAACGATGAAAGCCAGTTTTATCACCGGAATCCGAAGCGCCGAAGCGCGTGAGATTGAAGATGCACAACCCCAACAACCAGATGAGGCCCTCATCCGGGTTGCCTATGCGGGTATTTGCGGCACCGACCTTGAGCTGTACGACGGTACCTCAAACTATCTGCGGCGCGGTCTGACCGAGTACCCGCACCATTACGGGCATGAGTGGGTGGGCGTGATTGAAACTCCGCCGCAGACTGTTCACGGCACTCAGCTGAAACCCGGTGCGGTGGTCACCGGAAGCACCATGATTCCCTGCCTGATATGCGATTTCTGTCAGCGCGGGCGTCGGAACCTCTGCACAAACCTGCGCGAAGTTGGTCTTTATGAGCACGGTGGGGCGGCGGCGCAAAAGCTTGTAATGCCAGCGCAGGTGCTGACCGTTATTGACGACGGCCCGGGGGCAGAACCACACCCCGAATATATTCTGATCGAACCCCTCGTGACGGTTCTGGAGGGCTTGGCGAAAGCCACCCCGGAACCCGGCGATAGGGTACTGGTGCTGGGCGGCGGCACGATCGGCACCCTCGCGGCACTGGTGCTGGGGCAGTACCCCGTTGAGGTGGCGGTGGTTGATCCCTCACAGCCCGTGCACCTTGCCGAGCTTGGGATTAGGGCCTATAAAACGGTGGACTCGCTCCCCTCTGGGGACTGGGATGCCGTGTGGGAGTGCTCCGGCTCCGCTGCGGCGCTGCAAGCTACGCCGTCCCTGCTGAGGAACGGGGGCGCGGGGGTGCTGATCGGCTTCCCGCCCGCACAGACCGGCCTTGACGCCTCAGAGCTTGCCCTGCGGGGGCAGTACCTGGTGGGTGTGCGCCACGGCATCGACCACTATGCGGCTGCTGCGCAGTTCGTGCGGGAGCACCGGGATGAGCTGGGTACGCTCATCGACCACAGCTACAGC